>WNGB01000575.1_pt1 | contig 90227 bp, 72 predicted proteins | sample 5400681 | NCBI WGS metagenome assembly WNGB01 (sample SAMN13153367, study PRJNA577476) | soil metagenome | isolation source: 115 cm soil or saprolite under grassland replicate 2 | place: USA:California | collected 2016-06-15 | reverse complement strand
GCCGCCTCGAAGAGCGTCATCGTGACGCCCAGATCACGAAGATCGACGGCGTCTCCATCGATTACCCCGACTGGCACTTCAACGTGCGCCCGTCCAACACGGAGCCGCTGCTGCGGCTCAACCTCGAGGCCTTCTCGCACGAGGACATGGTCCGGCGACGCGACGAGGTGCTCGCGGTCATTCGCGGCTGATCTTTGCGCTGGGCGTCGCCGGCGTAGAGGGCCGCAGGGTGCGCAGCCTGGCTACGGGAGCCGCGCATGACCTCTTCGAGGACGGCGCTGGGGACCCCCACCCCAGCGATCAGCTCAGAGGAGTTGATGCGCGGCTCCCTGCGGCGCGAGGCTCCTCAGCTCGAGCGCGTGGGTGGGGTCCCACGCGCCATATTGAATAAAGGTCATGCGCCGCGCCCGGCGCGAGTGCCGCGCACCCCGCGCCCCTTCACGCCGGCGACGCCCATCGCGGGAGCGATCGGTACCTCGCGTGACCACGCGCACCAACGGAGCCGAATCAGCCGGTTATGCTTGACCGCGTCGGCGGGCGGTCGATATGATGCGGCTCTGGCGTCGATAGAGCGGGCGTAGCTCAGCGGTAGAGTACGAGCTTCCCAAGCTCGGTGTCGCGGGTTCGATCCCCGTCGCCCGCTCCAGAGCCGTCCCGACTGGTCCCTAGCGACCCACCAGGAGGAACCATGGGAATCTTCGGAAATTCGGAACCCAAGCCGCCGGAAGCACTCCCCGTCCCCGCCCGGCCGGCCAGCCCGGCCCCGGCCGAGAAGGAGAGGGGCCTGCCGGCCGCCGCCGCCGCCAAGCCCGGCATCTGCACCATCGCGTCCAAGACCGTCATCAAGGGCGAGATCACGGGGGATGAGGACGTCATCGTCGAAGGCAACGTCGAGGGGCAGATCCGCATCACCCGCGACCTGCGCGTCGGCGCCAACGGCGTCGTGAAGGCGACGGTCGAGGCGCAATCCATCATCGTGAGCGGGGAGCTGGTCGGCGACTGCCAGGCCTCCGTCCGCGTCGAGATCCAGGCCACCGGCCGCCTGACCGGCAACATCCGCGCTCCGAAGATCGTGATCGCGGAAGGAGCGATGTTCCGGGGAAACTCAGACATGTCCGCCCGCAAGGACGATAAGAAGGTCGCTGCTCTGTGAGCGCGACCGCCCCCCGGGCGGACACCCGTGGCGACAACGCCCGGCCGACAGCGCACGGAAACTACATCGGGGGCGAGTGGGTACCCGCCGCGTCCGGCAGGACGCTCGAGAACCGCAACCCTGCCGACACCTCCGACCTGATCGGCACGTTCGCCGAATCCGGGCCGGAGGACGCGGAGAAGGCGGTGGCGGCGGCGCGCGAGGCCTTCCCCCGCTGGCGCGCCCTCCCCGCTCCCAAGCGCGGCGAGATCCTCTACCGCGCGGCGGAGATCCTCGTGCGGCGCAAGGAGGAGTTCTCGCGCGACATGACGCGCGAGATGGGCAAGGTGCTTCCGGAGACGCGCGGCGACGTCCAGGAAGCGATCGACATGACGTACTACATGGCGGGCGAGGGCCGTCGCCAGTTCGGCCAGACGACGCCCTCGGAGCTAAAGGACAAGTTCCAGATGTCCGTGCGCATGCCCGTCGGCATCGCCGGCCTGATCACGCCCTGGAACTTCCCGATGGCGATCCCTTCCTGGAAGATGATGCCGGCCCTCATCGTCGGCAACACCGTCGTCATCAAGCCGGCCTCCGACACTCCGCTCTCCGTCGTGAACCTCGTCCGCGCCCTGGACGAAGCGGGGCTCCCCAAGGGCGTCGTGAACATGGTGACGGGCGGCGGCACCCACGTCGGCGCGCCGCTCATGGGACACAAGGACGTGCACATCGTCTCCTTCACGGGCTCCACCGAGGTCGGGCGCAAGGTCTCGGAAGCCTGCGCGCCCGCATTCAAGCACTGCCACCTCGAGATGGGCGGCAAGAACATCATCATGGTGATGGACGACGCGCGGCTGGACCTCGCCGTGGACGGCGCGATCTGGGGCGGGTTCGGCACCACCGGCCAGCGCTGCACCGCGGCCAGCCGCGTCGCCGTGCACAAGAAGGTCTACCGCCAGTTCGTGGACCGGTTCGTCGAGCGGGCGAAGGCGCTCGAGGTCGGCAACGGGCTTGCCGACGCGTCCGCGGAGATGGGCCCGTGCGTGAACGAGGCGCAGCGCGCCACCGTCGAGAAGTACGTCAAGATCGGCCGCGACGAAGGTGCGACCCTCCTGGCCGGGGGACATCGCCTGGACCAGGGACCGTACGCGAGGGGCTGGTTCCACGAGGCGACCCTGTTCGGCGACGTCGATCCCCGGATGCGCATCGCGCGCGAGGAGATCTTCGGGCCCGTCGTCTCCGTGATCCCGGTGGACTCGCTCGACCAGGCGATCGAGGTCGGAAACTCAGTGGAATACGGCCTCAGCGCGTCCATCTACACGCAGGACATCAACTCCGCCTTCCGGGCCATGCGCGACATGTACACGGGGATCTTCTACGTCAACGCGCCCACCATCGGCGCCGAGACCCACCTGCCCTTCGGGGGTACGAAGAATACCGGAAACGGCCATCGCGAGGCCTGTGTGCAGGCCCTCGAAGTGTTCTCGGAGTGGAAGTCGATCTACATCGACTACAGCGGGCACCTGCAGCGGGCGCAGATCGACACGGAGGGGAGCGAGTAGCTATAATTCGTTAAAGGGTCCGCATTTGGACCGCTTGCGGCCCCCAACGGATGGTGGGCTGAGGCCCTATGACGAATCCGCCCCTCGACGAGCGCAGCCGGGAAGTCCTGAGGTCGATCATCCAGCTCCATGTCTCGACCGGCGAGCCGGTGGGATCGGAGAGCCTCGCCCGCGCCCTCGGGCGCACCCTGTCCTCCGCGACCCTGCGCAACATCATGGCAGAGCTGGAGAAGAAGGGGTACCTCGATCATCCGCACACCAGCGCCGGCCGGCAGCCCACGGACGAGGGCTATCGCGTCTACGTGGACAGCCTGATGAGCCTGGCTCCCCTGCCCGCCCGCGACGCCGCCGCCATCGATTCCGAGCTGCGCACGCTGGAAGGCTCACCGACGCAGGTGATGGAGACGGCCACCCACCTGCTCTCGCGCCATTCCGGCAAGGTGGGCTTCGTCCTCGTGCCGGACGTCTCGCGGGCGACGCTGCGCCGAGTGGACCTCGTCCGGCTTCCCTATCCCCGCATCCTCGTGGTGATGGTGTCCCTGACCGGGCTCGTCACCAACCGCATCATCGAGGTCGAGGAGGAGATCACCCAGGAAGACCTGCAGGCCTGCGCGAACTACCTCAGCAGCGAGTTCTCGGGCCTCGGGCTCGACGCGATTCGGGCCCGGTTGCTGATCCTCATGCAGCAGGAGAAGGCGCTCTACGATTCCCTGCTGAAGAACGTGGTGTCGGTGGGGGGCCGCGCGTTCTCGGAAGGCGGCGAGGCCGACCTCTATCTCGAGGGGACCTCCAAGCTCCTCGATGCCCCGGAGCTCAACGACATCGCTCGCATGCGCGCGCTCTTCAAGGCCTTCGAGGAGAAGGGCCGCCTGGTGAAGATCCTCAACGCCTGCCTCAGCCGCGACGGCGTGCGCATCACCATCGGCCACGAGAACCCCGACCCCGACCTGCGCCAGGTCGCGCTGGTGACGGCGAGTATCCCGCTCGATCCCGATGCCGCCTGGGGACTGGGGGTGGTGGGCAGCACGCGCATGGAATACGGGCGCATGATCGCGCTGGTCGAGCACGTGGCTCGCGCACTGAACCAGACCCTCAAGGAGCTGCGATCGTGACCATCTCTGGCAACGGCCACGACGATGACCGCGACGACGGGCCGGACGCAACCGTCGACGAAGCGCGCGGCGTGACCGGCGTGGACGTGCAGCCGATGCCGGCCCTCGACCGCGAGCAGGTGGAGGCCCTGCGCCGCGAGCGCGACGAGCTGCGCGACCAGCTCCTGCGCAAGCGCGCCGAGTTCGACAACTACCGCAAGCGCGTGGAGCGTGACCGCGAGCAGTCGGCCACGGACGCGACCGCCGCCGTCCTCAAGGCCGTCATCCCCACCATCGACAACCTCGACCGCGCGCTGGAGGCCACCGGCGCGGAGAGCACGCTGCGCCAGGGCGTCGAGCTGACGCGGCGCGAGCTGCTGGCCCTGCTCGAGCGTCAAGGCGTGACCATCGAGGATCCGGTAGGCCAGCCGTTCGACCCGCAGAGGCATCAGGCTCTCTCCCACGAGGTGGCGCCGGGCTTGCCCGAGGGAACCATCGTCGAAGTGTTCCGCAAGGGCTACTCCTTCAAGGACCGTCTCCTGCGCCCTGCCCTCGTCAAGGTCGCCAAGGCCCCGGACGGCGCGGGCGAATCCGGCTCGGACGCGGTACACTGACGGCTTTGAGCGAGGCGCGACTTGGGTAAGGTCATAGGGATCGACCTCGGGACCACGAACTCCTGCGTGGCCGTGATGGAAGGTGGCGCTCCCCAGGTGATCCCGAACCAGGAGGGCGCGCGCACCACTCCGTCCATCGTGGGATTCACGGCCAAGGGCGAGCGCCTGGTCGGCCAGATCGCCAAGCGCCAGGCCCTCACGAACCCGAAGAACACGGTGTTCGCGGTGAAGCGGCTCATCGGCCGCAAGTTCCGCGCGGACGAGGTCGAGCAGTCGCGGAAGTTCCTCTCCTACCAGCTCAGCGAAGCCACCAACGGCGACGTGCACATCCAGATCGAGGACAAGCTCTACTCGCCGCCGGAGATCTCCGCCTTCGTGCTGCAGAAGCTCAAGGCATCGGCGGAGGACTACCTCGGCGAGCCGGTGGAAGAGGCGATCATCACCGTGCCCGCCTACTTCACCGATCCGCAGCGCCAGGCCACCAAGGACGCCGGCCTCATCGCCGGGCTGAAGGTCTCGCGCATCCTCAACGAGCCGACGGCGGCCGCCCTCGCCTACGGCCTGAACAAGAACGCCCGGGGCCAGTTCGTGGCCGTGTACGACCTCGGCGGCGGCACCTTCGACATCTCGATCCTGGAGATGGCGGAGGGCCTCTTCCAGGTGCGGGCCACCGGCGGTGACACCTTCCTGGGGGGCGAGGACTTCGATCAGCGCGTGATCGACTGGCTCATCGCCGAGTTCCAGCGCGAGACGAACATCGACCTGAAGCAGGACCGGATGGCCCTGCAGCGCCTCAAGGAGGCGGCGGAAAAGGCCAAGTGCGAGCTCTCGTCCGCCCAGCAGACGGAGATCGTGCTCCCCTTCATCTCCGCCGACGCCAGCGGTCCCAAGCACCTCAACACCGTCCTCTCCCGGCAGAAGTACGAGTCCATCACCGACGACCTCCTCGAGCGCACGATCGATCCCTGCCGGCGCTGCCTCTCCGACGCCAGCCTCAAGCCGGAGCAGATCGACGAGGTGCTGCTGGTCGGCGGCCAGACGCGCGCGCCCAAGGTCACCGAGGTCGTGCGCAAGGTCTTCGGCAAGGAGCCCAACCGCACGGTGAACCCCGACGAGGGGATCGCCATGGGGGCGGCCATCCAGACCGGCATCATCGCGGGCGAGGTCAAGGAGCTGGTCCTCCTCGACGTCACCCCGCACACCCTCGGCATCGAGACCAAGGACGGGACCTTCACGCCGCTCATCGAGCGCAACAGCACGATCCCCACCCGCAAGAGCCGCGTGTTCACCACCGTCGCCGACAACCAGACCAAGGTCGAGGTCCACGTCCTGCAGGGCGAGAGCGACATGGCCGCCTACAACAAGAGCCTGGCCAAGTTCGAGCTCACCAACATCCCGCCCGCGCCCAAGGGCGTCCCGCAGGTCGAGGTCTCGTTCGAGATCGACGTCAACGGCATCATGTCGGTGAGCGCCCTCGACCAGGCCACCGGGCGCAGCCAGTCCATGGTCATCCACGCCTCCGGCGGCCTCAGCCAGAGCGAGCTCGGCAAGCTCGTGAACGAGTCGCGCCAGCGCGAGCAGTCGGACAAGCACAAGAAGGAGCAGGAAGCGGTCGTCCGCCAGCTCGACGGCCTGGTGACGAACACGATGCGTTCGGTGCAGGCCCTCGAGGGCAAGCTCACCCCGGACGAGCAGACGCGCATCCTCGCCGCCATGGAGCGGGCCAAGAAGGCGCGCACGGAGGCGGACCTCCAGGAGCTCAAGACCCGGCTGGCGGAAATGGAGAAGGCGGCGTCTCTCATCGGCCAGGCGATGCTGAGGCCGTGACCGTCGATTCCACCTTGGGTCTGCAGCTCGGGTTGCCCTCCGCGCGACCGTATCGCTGGACCCGTTTAACGTCGCTGCTCCGGGCAACCCGCTCGCCGCAGACCCCCAATCGGTCGTCGTACCATCGGCCTCCTCATCGCGTGAACGATTCGCTCTGACCCAATGACCACCACTCGCGACTACTACGAGATCCTCGGGGTGGCGCGGAATGCCTCCGATGCCGAGATCAAGTCGGCCTACCGGAAGCTCGCGCTCAAGCACCACCCCGATCGCAACCAGGGTAACAAGGACGCCGAGGACAGGTTCAAGGAGGCGGCCGAGGCCTACAGCGTCCTGTGCGATGCGCAGAAGCGCCAGCGCTACGACGCCTACGGCCAGGCCGGGCTCGGCGGCGCCGCCGGCTTCGACCCCACGATCTTCTCGGACTTCGGCGACATCCTGGGCGACCTGTTCGGCTTCGGCGACGCCTTTGGACGGCGGCGCAGTGGTCCCCGACGCGGGGCCGACCTGCGCTACAACCTCGAGCTGCGCTTCGAAGAAGCCGTCTTCGGCACGGAGACGCACATCCAGATCCCGCGCGCGGAGCCGTGCCCGACCTGCCAGGGCAACGGCGCCGCTCCCGGCACGTCCCCCACGACCTGCGCGTCCTGCGGCGGTCGCGGGCAGGTCACGTTCCAACAGGGTTTCTTCAGCGTGGCGCGCACCTGCGGCCGCTGTCACGGTACCGGCCGCGTGGTGGCCACGCCCTGCAAGGACTGCAGCGGCGACGGGCACGTCACGGTCGAGCGCAAGCTGCAGATCAAGATCCCGGGCGGCGTGGACACGGGCAGCCAGCTCCGCATCGGCGGCGAAGGGGAGGCGGGCAGCGCGGGCGGACCTCCGGGCGACCTCTACGTGGTGGTGCGCGTCGAAGAGCATCCGTTCTTCCAGCGCGAGGGCGCGGCCCTGCTGTGCGAGTTCCCCATCGGGTACGCGCAGGCCGCCCTGGGCACGACCATCGAGGTCCCCAACGTCGGCGGCGGCAAGACCAAGCTCGCCATCCCCGAAGGAACGCAGGGCGGCACCGTCTTCCGCGTGCGCGGCCAGGGAGTGCCGCACCTGGGCGGGCGCGGGCGCGGCGACCTCCACGTGACCGTGCGTGTCGTGGTTCCCACCAAGCTCACGGCGGAACAGCGCAAGATGATCGATCAGCTCGGCAAGTCCCTGCCTTCTCCCGAAGAGCAGGAGAAGGACCGCTCCTTTCTCGGCAAGGTGAAGGACATCCTCGGCTGAAGGCCTTCCGTCTCCTCCTGCCTCCGGACGACGAGGAGGCGCTCTCCGGGGAGCTGTGGGAGCTGGGGACGGCGGGCACGCAGTCCCTCGGCCTCGAAGGCGGCCGCGCCGTGATCCTGGCCTATTTCGCGGACGAGCCGGACCTCGAGGGTCGTCTGCGCGAGGCGCTGGCCGCGTTGCGCGTCGAGATCGTGCCCACCGCGATCCCGGAGGTGGACTGGGTGGCGCGAGTGCGCGAGGGGTTCCGGCCCTTCTCCGCGGGCCCCTTCCGCATCGTGCCCGCCTGGGACGGCTCCGCGCCGGCCACGAGCGGCGAGCGTGTGATCGTCGTCGAGCCCGGCCTGGCCTTCGGGACGGGCACGCACGAAAGCACGCGGCTCTGCCTGGCCGCCCTCGAAGAGCGCGCCCGCGCCGGCCCCCTCGGCCACGTGCTCGACGTGGGCGCGGGCAGCGGCATCCTGTCCGTGGCCGCCACCCAGCTCGGCGCGCGGCGCGTGATCGCGATCGAGCTCGACGAGGAGGCGTTGCCCGTCGCCCGCCGCCACGCCGAGCTCAACCGCGCACCCATCCACCTGGTCCGCGGCGACGGCGCCCGCGCGGTGGCAGCGGGATCCTTCGACGTGGTGGTCGCAAACATCAGCGCGCCCCTGCTTGCTGAGCGCGCGGAGGAACTCGCGGGCACGACGCGCGGCCACGGCGCGCTCATCCTGTCTGGCTTTCTGGTAGAGGGCCTCCCCTCTGTGCGCGCCGCGTATGCGGCGGTTGGCGATATCGACGTGCGGGCCGAGGGCGAATGGGCGGCCCTCGTGGTGCACCGCGGGCCATGAGCGTGCACCGCTTCCACGTGCCGGAGGCCGCACCCGGGGCGCGCGTCGCGTTGCCCGAGCACTCCGCCCACCACGCGCGCGACGTCCTGCGCCTGCGGCCGGGAGCGGCCGTGCGCGTCTTCGACGGGGCGGGGGCCGAGTTCGACGCGGAGCTCGATTCCGTGTCGCGCCAGGGGGTGTCCGCGCGCATCACGGGGCGGGCGCCCGCCCGCCCCGAGTCTCCGCTCACCGTCGTCCTGGCCGTCTCGCCTCTTCGCGGCGATCGTATGGAGCTCGTCATCCAGAAGGCCACCGAGCTCGGCGTGGCCGAGATCCGGCCCGTCATCACCATGCGCACGGACGCCGCCGCTCGTCCCGCCCTCAAGGGATCCCGCCAGGAGCGTTGGGACAAGGTGGCGAGCGGGGCCGCCGAGCAGTGCGGCCGCGCGGTGGTGCCCCTGGTCGCGCCCACCACGACGTTGCCCGCGCTCCTGGGCGCGCCCTTCGACGGCCTCAAGCTCCTGTTCCTCGAGCGCAGCGCACCCTCTCCCCTCTCGGCCCTGGCGCGGCCGGAACGCGTGCTCATGGTGGTGGGACCGGCGGGCGGCTGGGAGGACGCGGAAGTGGAGCAGGCCACCGCCGCCGGCTTCGTCACCGCGGGCCTCGGCCCGCGCATCCTGCGCGCGGAGACGGCGGCCCTGGCCGCGCTGAGCGCGGTCCAGGTCCTGTGGGGCGACCTGGGGTGAAGCCTTCGGCCTTTCGCTGGCCGGTCCTCCTCTCCCTCTACCTGGCTTCGCGGCTGGTCGGCCTGATGGCGCTGCCCATGTTCCTCGACGAACGCATCCACCTGCGCTGGGCGTACTGGGTCGAGCAGGGGCGCCGCTTGCGCGTACCGCTGCTGGCGGGCCGCGGCCTGAGCGTGTACCTGCTGGCCGGCTTCGCTCCTCACGCCGATGACCCCCTGCGGTCCGGACGGCTCCTGACCGTCGCCATCGGTCTCGTCACCCTCGTCGCCGGCCACCGCTTGGCCCTTCGGCTCACCGGCGATCGCCGCCTGGCCGACCTGACCGCACTCTTCTACATCGCCTGCCCCTTCACGCTGGCCTACGACCGCATGGTGCTCACGGACGCGTTCCTCTCCGCCTTCACCGCGGTGACCTTGCTCCTGTCCGTCCGGCTGGCGGAAGAGCCGCGCTGGAGCACGGGCGCGGCCCTCGGAGCCGCGATCGCCCTGGGCGTCCTGTCCAAGGTGACCGGACTGCTGCTCTTCGCGGTGCCGGTGCTCGCGCTCGTCCTCGTGGCACGCGCGCGGCGGCCGGCCCTCGGACCCGTGGCCCTCGCCTTCGCCCTGGCCTCGGCGGTGGTCGCGTATCCGCTGTGGCTCTTCTTCCGCAAGACGGACGAGCTCGTGGGAGCGATCGCCTTGCGCGAAAGCGAGACATCGTTCTCGGGCAATGCGGCCGCCAACCTCGGCCTGGCCGCGGAGTGGCTGTGGGCATACTGGACGCCCGGTCTGGTGGTGCTCGCCCTGGGCGGGCTCGCCATCGCGATCGCGGCGGGCAAGGGTCGCCGGGCCGCCTTCCTCGCCCTGCTGGCCATTGGCCCAACGGTGGCGTTCGTCACGGTCTCCGGGATCTGGTATCCGCGCTATCTCCTCTTCACGACCGTGCCCCTCCTTCCCCTCTCCGCCTGGGGCTTCGTGGGGGCGATCGATCTCGTGCGCGAGCGCGGCCGCCTTCCCGCGGGGCCGGCCGCGGGCCTGGCCATGGCCGCCCTCGCTGTCGTCCTCGCCCCCGCCGCCCGGTTCGACCTCGCCCTCTGGACCGACCCCGTGCGCGCGCCCTTCCCCGCCATCGAACGATTCCAGTACGTGACCGGCTGGCCGTCCGGCTACGGGCTGCGCGACTCGATTGCGTTCCTTCGTCTGGAGCGAGAGCGCCATCCCGAGGGACTGCTGCTCGTGACGCCCGGCCCGTCCACGACGGCCAGCGCGGCGCGGCTCCTTTGGGCCCGCGACCCGGCCGTCGACGTGCGCTATGTCGATCCCACCCGCGCCGACGCGGCGGCCCTGGGCCACTCGGACCGCGCCCTGTTCGTGATCGTGTCGCTGGTCGAGGGTGTCCGCCTGCCCGAGCCGTGGGCGCGTGACCTCGCTCCCGCCTTCGCCTCGTTCAAGCCGGACGGCGCGGCCGCGGACCAGATCTACCGGGCCGTCCCCGGCACCGCCGGCAGATGACGAGCGGCGGATCGGGATCGCGCTATTCAAGCGGATGGCTCAGGGGGAAGGGGACATCCCGGCGGCAGCCGTGCGCCGCTCGGCGAGCAGCAGGTCCACGACTTGGCCGTAGCTCTGCACGCCCTGGGCCTGCCCCTGCGTCTTCAAGTACGTGTCGTTGACTCGCTCCTGCACGTCGCTCAGGCGGCTCGCGTAACGCAGGTGCCAGGCGGCGAGGGCCGCGAGGTCGCGGCGAAGAGCGTCCGAGAGGCCACCGCGCAACCGGCCGTAGGCCTCGCCGTCCACGTGGGCCAGCGCGGCCAGGGCATACAGCGAGGCCCGGAAGACGCCGGAGTACTGGAAGTCGCGATCCGGGTGCGCGCGGCAGGCGAGGTAGCCCACGTAGTTCGCCTCCTCCTCCCGCGCGAATCCCCGCTGATGGGCCAGCTCGTGCGCCGCCGTGAAGGGAATCTCCCACTCCGGCAGCGTCGAGTTCACGTTGGTCTCGCCGGTGAACGGTATGAAGATCCCCGCGATGCCGAGGTAGGACATCGCCGGCGAAAGGAAGACCAGCTTGGGCCGGCCCGCCATCACCGGCAGGGGGAGCCGTTGCTCCAGGGTCTTCCCCGCAAACCCGAGCCGCGCGCGCTCCAGCGCGCCACCCCGGCCATCGGCCAGGCGCAGGACACCGTGCTCGTCTTCGGGCAACCCTTCGCGCAGGCGTACGGCGGCGGCGATCAGATCGCGCGCCAGGGCCGCGAGATCCCCGGGCCGGCCGGGTGAGACGTCGTAGTGAAGCAACGTCGATACGGGCTGGCGGTCGTAGTTGAAGCCCCAGAGCAGGTCGAATGCCAGGACCACGGCGGCCGCCGCCGCGGCCAGGCGCGCCATCCGTAGCCGGAGAGGCCGGCGCGCGCGCCTCTTCCACGTGACCACGAAGCGGACGGAGAGGATCAGGATCGCGACGAGGCCCACGACAACCCCAACCTCCGCCAGCGAGAACGGAAGTCGCCCCGTCACGACGGACACGGCGCGCGCCACTGCCGGGTAGAGGCGGCGCGCGTAGAGATCCTCGACGGCGGCCGGACGGCGGGAAGCGGCCGTCCGCGCGACCAGGACGCACGCCCACAGAGCCGCCGCGATGGTGGCGGATCGCAATGTCGAGTGCGGGGCGCGCGGGGGCGGCGCGGGATGGGCGCTCAGGCGCCGGTCCCGAGGGCGAGGGCCTGCACGGCCGTGATCACGCCGACGTCGGCCAGGTCCTGGACCGAGCATCCGCGCGAGACGTCGTTGACGGCACGGCGCAGGCCCTGGAGGATCGGACCCACGGCCGCGGCGCCGGCCAGACGCTCGGTGATCTTGTACGCGATGTTGCCGGCGTCGAGGTCCGGGAACACGAAGACATTGGCCTGGCCGGTGAGGGGGCTGTCGGGGCACTTCTTGGCGGCGACCTCGGGCACGAAGGCGGCGTCGAACTGCAGCTCTCCGTCTATCTTCAGTTCCGGCGCCGCCGCCCGGCACAGGGCCACCGCCTGCTGGACACGCTCGACATCCGGATGTGACGCGCTCCCGCGCGTGGAAAACGACAGGAACGCCACGCGCGGCTCGATCCCGAACGAGCGCGCGGTGGCGGCGGTGGCACGGCCGATCTCCGCCAGCGTGGGCGGATCGGGCGCGATGTTGACCGAGCAGTCCGCGAAGAAGAGGACGCGCTCCGGCCAGACCATGATGAAGACGGACGACGCGCGCTTGAACCCGTCGCGCAGGCGCACGATCTCGAAGGCGGGGACGAAGGGCTTGGTCCGGCTGTCCAGTCCGGAGACCAGGCCGTCCGCCTCCCCGGCCTCGACCATCAGGGCCGCGAAGTAGTGCGGCCAGGCCGCGCGCGCGCGGGCGAGAGGCTCGGTGACCCCCTTGTGCCGCCGCGCCTCGAAGTAGGCCCGCGCGAACTGGTCGCGCCGGGGATCGGCGGCGGGATCGAGTACCTCGATGCCGCCCAGGGGCAGGCCCAGCTCGGCCGCGCGCGCGGCCACCGCGGGCGCGGAGCCCACCAGGAGCGGCCGCGCCAGGTCCTGGTCGCGCAGCAGGGCGGCGGCGCGCAGCGCGCGCTCCTCGAGCCCTTCCGCATAAACGATGCGCAGGCCGCGGCCACGCACGCGGCTTCTCGCCTCGTCCATGAAAGTCAAAGGGTCCTCCTTTCCCCGGATGCTATACTCCGCGCACCCTGATGTTCCTCCTGGGACAGGCCGTTGGTAAGTACCAGGTCCTCTCCAATCTGGGCTCCGGCGGCTTCGGCACCGTCTTCCTCGCGAAGGACGCGTGGATCGACAAGAAGGTCGCCATCAAGGTCCCTCACCGGCAGAGCGGCGACTTCGACGACCTGCTGCAGGAGCCCCGCCTCCTGGCCGCCCTCGACCATCCGAACATCGTGGGCATCGTCACCGCCGAGCGCGTGGATGGCGTGTTCTTCATCGTCATGGAGTACGTCAAGGGTGAGAGCCTGGAGGCGGTGCTCGACCGCGAGAAGAGCCTCGACGTATCGCGCGCCCTCGCCTACGCCGTGCAGATCCTGAAGGGCGTCGAGCACGCGCACCAGAACCAGATCCTCCACCGCGACCTCCGGCCCGCCAACGTGCTCGTCTCGGAGAGCGGCCTCGTGAAGGTGGCCGACTTCGGGACCTCCCGCCTCCTCGAGAAGTCGCACGCGACCACCGTCATCGGCAGCCCGCCCTACATGGCCCCCGAGCAGTTCCAGGGGCGGGCGGTGCTCGCCTCCGACATCTACTCGGTGGGCGTGATGATGTACCAGATGCTCACGGGCCAGCTCCCCTACTTCTCGCCCAATCCCGCCCAGATCGAGAAGATGGTGGCCCAGGGCCGCTGCACGCCCCCGCGCATCCGCAACACGCAGATCCCGCGCGAGGTCTCGGACATCATCATGAAGGCGATCGCGCCCGAGCTGAGCGAGCGCTACCAGCGCGCGGGCGAGCTGCTCGACGACCTCTCCACGTCCGCCGAGATCGACCACAACGCGACGGCGATGGAGGACATCCGCAAGCGCCTCAAGGCCCGCGAAGTCCCCAAAAAGGGATTCTGCTGGCACTGCCGCAAGCCGCTGCATGCGCGGTCGGACTCCTGCCCCTTCTGCGGCGAGAAGCAGTAGTCTCTAACTAGCGGGCTTGCAGTCACTTCGGCCAGCTCTTCTGTTGACACCCGGCCCCCTCCCTGGCTAGAATCGGGCCGGCTGACGGCCCGTCACGAGGAGCCGCGCGAACATGACCTTCCCGAAGTCGGATGTCATCTGGATGAACGGGAAGCTCGTCCCCTGGGACGACGCCCGGATCCACGTGGGCTCCCACGTCATCCACTACGGATCGGCCGTCTTCGAGGGCGTGCGCTGCTACAACACGCCCGAGGGGCCTGCGATCTTCCGCCTCGACGCGCACACCGAGCGCCTCTTCAACTCCGCCAAGATCTACCGCATGGACATGCCGTACACCTTCGAGGAGCTCTCGCGCGCCCAGCTCGAAACGGTGGCCGCGAACAAGAAGGAGGCCTGCTACATCCGGCCGATCGTCTATCGCGGCTACGGCCAGCTCGGCGTCAACCCGTTCCCCTGCCCGGTCGACGTCGCGATCATGGTCTGGGACTGGGGCCGCTACCTCGGCCAGGAAGCGCTGGAGACGGGCGTCGACGTGTGCGTCTCGTCCTGGGCGCGCATCGCGCCCAACACCCTGCCCGCCATGGCCAAGACCTCCGCCAACTACATGAACTCGCAGCTCATCAAGATGGAGGCCATCAAGGCCGGCTACGTCGAGGGCATCGCCCTCGACTCCGACGGCTACCTGTCCGAGGGCAGCGGCGAGAACCTCTTCCTCGTCAAGAACGGAACCCTCCTGACCCCGCCCCTCGTATCCTCGGTGCTACCGGGCATCACGCGCGACACCGTCGTGCAGCTCGCACGGCGGCTGCGGATCCCGGTGGAGGAAGCGCGGCTGCCGCGGGAGATGCTCTACATCTCGGACGAGGTCTTCATGACCGGCACCGCCGCCGAGATCACTCCGGTGCGTTCGGTGGACAAGATCACGATCGGCAAGGGCGCGCGCGGACCGGTGACGGAGGCGCTGCAGAAGGCGTTCTTCGACGTGATCGAGTGCCGGGTCCCCGACGAACACGGCTGGCTCACGCCCGTCCGCGACGTCAGCGCGGCGGGTTCGGTGGGCACACGACGGTCGACGGCGGGCTGAGGAAGAAGAATGCACATTAATGATCTCCTGAAGATCGCGTCCGAGCGGAAGGCGTCCGACCTCCACCTGAAGGTGGGCTCCCACCCGGTGCTGCGCATCAACGGCGAGCTCATCCCCTTGGTGGAGACCAAGCGGCTCATGCAGGAGGACACCATCGCCATGGCGTTCTCCATCATGAGCAACCGCCAGAAGCAGAAGTTCAAGGACAACCTCGAGATCGACATCGCGTATTCCGTGCCCGGCCTGGGCCGGTTCCGCTGCAACGTCTTCCAGCAGCGCGGCACCGTGGGCCTCGTCCTGCGCGTCATCCCGGTCAAGATCATGACCGTGCGCGAGCTGGGCCTGCCCATGGTGCTGGAGAAGATCTGCAACGAGCAGCGCGGGCTGATCCTGTGCACGGGCACGACAGGGTCGGGCAAGTCCACCACCTTGGCCGCGATGATCGACTACATCAACGCCCAGCGCACCGAGCACGTCATCACCATCGAGGACCCGATCGAGTTCCTGCACCGGGACAAGAAGTCGATCGTGAACCAGCGCGAGGTGGAGGTGGACACGCGCTCGTTCGCGGCCGCCCTGCGCTCCGCCCTGCGCCAGGACCCCGACGTGATCCTGGTCGGTGAGATGCGCGACTACGAGACGATCGAGACCGCCATCACCGCGGCCGAGACCGGCCACCTGGTGCTGTCCACGCTGCACACCCTGGACGCCACCGAGACCATCAACCGCATCATCTCCGTCTTCCCGCCCCACCAGCAGAAGCAGATCCGGCTGCAGCTCTCGGGGGTCCTGAAGGCAGTCATGTCCATGCGCCTGGTTCCCCGGGCGGACGGGCACGGGCGCGTGCCCGCGGTGGAGGTGATGATCACCACCCCCTTCATCCGGGACTGCATCATCAACAAGGACAAGACCAAGCTGATCCACGAGGCCATCGCGGCCGGCGTCTCCCAGTACGGTATGCAGACCTTCGACCAGTCCATCTTCGCGCTCTACAAGAAGGAGCTCATCACCTACGACGAGGCTCTGCGGCGCGCGACCAACCCCGACGAGTTCAAGCTCAAGATCCAGGGGATCCAATCCAGCTCCGACATGGCCGCCGAGGAGATGGAGAAGACCATGCAGTCGTTCGACCTGGAGTCCTGAGCCGTCTCCGGGGCGCAGGGAGCGGGGGGCCGCGATGTCCAGGAAGGGCCTTGCCGAGCCGATGGAGGCCTACGTGCAGGCCCTCCGCCGGCTCGGCCGGCGCGACCACTCCGAGACCGAGCTGCGGCGCGCCCTCCTGGAGCGCGGGCATCCGCGGCAGGAGGTCGAAGCGGCCCTCACCCGGCTGCGCGGGGAGCGTTACCTCGACGACGCCGGCTTCGCCGAGCGGTTTGCGCGCACGCGCCTGGCTCGCCACGGGCTCGGGCGGCTGCGCGTTCGCCAGGGCCTGCGCGAGCGCGGGGTCGACCGCGGGGTGGCGGAGGCCGGGCTCCGGGCGGCCCTCCGGGAGGTGCCGGAGGCGGCGGTGCTGGACGCCCTGGCCCGGCGCTACTGGCGCCAGCGAACGCGGGACGAGCCGGCTCACCGGCTGCGCAAGCTGTGGGCCTTCCTGCTGCGCCGGGGCTTCCCCGCCCCCCTCGTGAACGCGCGGCTGCGGGCGCTCTGGCCGCGCTGGGGCGACGCCCTCACGGGGTTGGAGCCCGCGGAAGAGAGCGAAGCGTGACGGCGGGGGCGGCAGCCAAGGGGCAGGAGGCGCCCCCGGAGAGCACGGTGAAGACGGGCGACGAGATCCGCAGCGTATTCCTCGCGTACTTCGAGCACCGCGGGCACCGGGTGGTGCCCAGCTCCTCCCTCGTGCCCGCCGCCGACCCCACCCTGCTCTTCGCCAACGCGGGGATGAACCAGTTCAAGGACGTCTTCCTCGGCAAGGAGAAGCGGGACTACAGGCGCGCGTGTTCCTCCCAGAAGTGCGTCCGCGCGGGCGGGAAGCACAACGACCTGGAGAACGTCGGGGTGACGGCCCGCCACCACACCTTCTTCGAGATGCTGGGCAACTTCTCCTTCGGCGACTACTTCAAGAAGGACGCCATCGCCTACGCCTGGGAGTTCCTCACGAAAGACCTGGCCCTGCCCAAGGACCGCCTGAAGGTCACGATCTTCAAGGGCGAGGGATCCGTCCCCCGCGACGCCGAAGCCCACCGCTTCTGGCAGGAGCACATCCCGCCGGAGGCCATCCTGGAGCTGGGGGCCAAGGACAACTTCTGGGCCATGGGCGACACCGGTCCCTGCGGTCCTTGCTCGGAGGTCCACTTCTTCCAGGACGGCTCCCTTCCCTGCCCCGAGGAGGCGGCGGGCGGGACGTGCACGGGCGTCGAGTGCGAATGCGACCGCTGGCTCGAGATCTGGAACCTGGTCTTCATGCAATACGACCGGGACGAGAAGGGCGGGCTTCATCCGCTCCCCGCCCCTTGCGTGGACACCGGGATGGGCCTCGAGCGCATCACGGCCGTCGTGCAACGGAAGCTGTCCAACTACGAGACGGATCTCTTCGTGCCCCTCCTGGGCGCGGTGTCCCAGCGCTCCGGCCGGCCCTACGGCGGCACCCCCCAGGACGACGTATCGACCCGCGTGATCGCCGACCACCTGCGGGCCATGACCTTCCTGATCGCGGACGGCGTCCTGCCCGGCAACGAGGGGCGCGGGTACGTCCTCCGCAAGATCATGCGGCGGGCCATGCGCCACGGGAAGCGGCTCGGGATCGAGGAGCCGTTCCTCTTCCGCCTCACGGCCGCCGTGGTGGCACGCATGTCCGCCGCCTACCCCGAGCTGCTGACTCAAGCCGAAGCGGTGGCGCGGGTGGTGCAGGTCGAGGAGGAGCGCTTCGGGACCACCCTGAAGCAGGCATTCCTGATCTTCGAAGAGATCGTGGCGAAGGTGCCGAAGGGCGGCGTCATTCCCGGCGCCGAGGCCTTCCGGCTCTACGACACCTACGGCCTCGCCCTCGACTTCACCGAGGAGATGGCCCGTGAGCGGGGGCTCACCGTGGACGGCCCGGGTTTCGAGCGCGAGCTCCTCGCCCAGCAGGAGCGGGCCCGGCAGGCCAGCAAGATGGGCGCGGTCAAGGGCGACTCCGTTTACATGGACCTGCTGGAGCAGGGCAAGACCGACTTCCTGGGCTACAACCAGCTCCGCATCGAGGCCGCTCGGGTTCTGGCTGTGCTCAAGGAGGGCGTTCTCGTGAGGCGTCTCGATGCGGGCCAGGAGGGAGGTATCGTCCTCGACCGGACGCCGTTCTACGCGATGGCGGGCGGCCAGGTGGGCGACCACGGGGTCATCGCCTCGGACGGCTCGGCGGCCGAGGTCAAGGACTGCACGGCCCCCGTCCCCGGTCTCTACCTGCACCACGTCAAGGTGACCCACGGCGGGTTCGAGCGGGGCATGAACGTCCGGGCCCAGGTCGACGAGCGCCGCCGCGCCGGCGCGATGCGGCACCACACGGGGACCCACCTCCTCCACGCGGCGCTCCGGGAGACCCTGGGCCCGCACGTCAAGCAGGCGGGCAGCCTCGTGGCCCCCGATCGGCTCCGCTTCGACTTCAGCCACTACGCGGCGGTCAGCCCACCCGAGCTGCGGCACATCGAGAACCAGGTCAATGCGGAGGTCCTGCGGGACAAGATGCTGGAGACGAAGGTCATGGGCCGGGAGGAGGCCCTCGCCTACGGGGCCCTGGCCTTCTTCGGCGACAAGTACGGCGAGCAAGTCCGGGTGGTGGAGGTACCGGGCTTCTCCAAGGAGTTCTGCGGGGGCACCCACGTCCACCAGACCGGCGAGATCGGCCTCTTCCTCGTCACCACGGAACAGGGGATCTCGGCGGGCACCCGCCGGGTGGAGGCCCTGACCGGGGAGGCGGCAGTGCTGCGCGCCCAAGCCGACCAGGGGATCCTGGAGGAGCTGGAGGAGGCGGCCAAGGTCGACCGACGCTCCCTGGTGGACGAGTACGCCAAGCTCCGCGAGCGGCTCAAGGCGAGGGAGCGCGAGATCCAGCAGCTCCGGATGAAACTGGCCACTGGCTCCGACCCCACCGGGGGCGGCGACCTGGTGGAGGTCGCGGGAACCCAGCTCTGGACCCCCCGCTTCGAGGGGCTGGACCGGAAGGCCCATGCGGCGGTGGTGGACGAGTTCCGCAACCGCAACCGCGACAAAGCCTTCGCCCTCGTGTCCTCGTCGATCGACGAGAGCGGGGTGCACGTGATCAGCGCGGTATCCCCTTCCCTCACCCAGCGCCTGAAGGCCCCCGAGATCATGAAGCGCCTGGGCCTCAAGGGCGGGGGCCGGCCCGACTTCGCCCAGGGAGGTGGGGTGGAGCCCGCGGAGGTGGACGCGCTGCGCCGCAAGGCGGCCGAGGTCCTGCGCCAGATGCTCGAGGGCACCGGTGCCGCGTAGGCGCGCGCCTCTCGCCGCGGCCCTGGGCGGCGCCCTGCTGTTCAATGCCGCGGACGCGACCGCCCAGGTCTACACCCGGCGCAACGCCAACGGGGTGGTCGAGGCCACGAACATCCCGGACGCCGAAGACTACCGCCTCGTCTACGCGGGCAAGGGGACCCTCATCCACTCCCGGGGCTTCCGGCGGGTCTACAACGGCGAGTTCGACCATCACATCGAGGACGCGGCCCGGCACCATCTGGTGAGCGCCGACCTGGTCCGCGCCGTCATCCAGGTCGAGTCCGAGTACGACGTGCTGGCCGTCTCTTCCAAAGGCGCGAAAGGGCTGATGCAGCTCATGCCCTTCACCGCCCGCCGTTTCGGAGTGGCCGATCCCTTCGACGCCCGCCAGAACATCTTCGGGGGGGTGCAGTTCCTGCGCTTCCTGCTCGATCTCTTCAACGGCGACGTGAGCCTCGCCCTCGCCGCCTACAACTCGGGAGAGAATGCGGTGCTTCGTTACCGCGGAATCCCGCCCTATCGCGAGACCCGCGGCTACGTCCAGAAGATCCAGGAGCTGCTCGGCTCGGGGATCGAGGAGGTGCGCGCCCACTTCTTCGCCGCGCCCGCGGTGCCCCCGGCCCGCCCGGCTCGCCCCGCCCGGGTCCCCCCGGCTCGGCCGCGCATCTACTACAAGTGGCACGACGAGAAGGGCGTGCTCCACGTGGCGGAGACGCCCCCCGCCGAGGGCGTGACCTACTCCATGATCCGCGCCCTGGACTAGCCCATGCCCGACGCCATCCCGCGGGGGCCGTTCGACCAGGGGCTGTTCCTCACCCACTTCAACAAGGGCCGGGACCTCTACGACGCCCAGAAGTACGAGCCGGCGGAGCGGGAGCTGGAGGAGGCGTACCTGCTCCGTCCGCGCGACCAGCGGGTGCTGAACCTGCTGGGCCTCGTCTATTTCAGGCAGGACAAGCTCGAGAAGGCGGAGGAGGTCTACCGCAAGCTGGTGACGGAGAGTCCCGACGCCAACATACTCCACTACAATCTCGGCCTGATCTACTTCAAGCTGAACCGGCTGGAGGACGCGGAGTCGGCCTTCTTGAAGGCGCTCGAGCTCTCGAAGGGAAATCCCAAGATCAACTTCTACCTGGGCTCGATCTACGAGCGACTGCACCGTCACAAGGACGCCATCTACCAGTACCGCCAGGCCGGGGCGAACCTGATGGTGCGCCGGGTCGAGGACAAGATGGCGGCCGCGGAGCCCGCGCGGCCCGGGAAGCGGGAACGACGCAAGGACGACACCGCGGAGTTCCCGAAGAAGGAGCTGCAGGACTCGATCCGGCGGCAGGCCGACCAAGCGCTCGCCCGGGCGGATCAGGCCATGGTGATGGACAAGGTGCTCCTGCCCGTGAGCCCGTCCCTGCTCGCGGAAGGCGCGACCGCCCTCTTCCGTCCGCGCGAGGAGGACACGGAACCGCCCATCCCGCCCGCCGCTCTTTCCGCCCCCCCGGCCCCGAACCCGGCCGCATCGCGCCTCTCCTCAGCCGACACGGCGCCGCCCATCCCCGCGAAGCCGGCGAAGACCGAGCCGCCGACCCGCCGGCCCCCGGCCGAGATCTTCCGCTTCCTCGAGAACAACCTGATGGAGATCGACTTCTCGGGCAAGGTGTACCTGAAGCAGGGGACCATCTACTCCTACAGCGGGAACCTGACCTTCTGGGTGAAGGAAAAGCGGCCCGGGGGGCGGCCCGCCCTCGTGATCGTGACGGGCAGCGGCCGGATCATCCTCACCGACAAGGACCACGAGATCACGTTCATGCAGGTGACGGACGAGGCGGTCTACGTGGAGCCCGGGCACCTCCTGGCCTGTGAGGAGGGCCTCTCGCCCCACTACGTCACGCTGGGGGAGGACGGGAGCCCGCTGGAGTTTCTCGCCCTCCAGGGACGCGGAATGGTCGCGCTCTCCGCGGCCAGCAAGCCGCTCCCCCTCACCGTGTCTCCGGGCCTGCCGGTCTCGGTCCCCGCCTCCTCGGTGATCCTGTGGAGCGGCGAGGTGCGCCCGCACCTCGTGGAGGACCCGCAGATCTACGAGGTCATGCTGCCGGCGGGGACCCCGGCCGGCTCCCTGATCCGCCTCGAGGGCTCCGGACGGGTGCTCGTCGAGCAGGCGACCGCCGGCTAGAGAGCGGGCCCTAGGCCCACTTGCTGGCCATCTCGCCGATCATGGGCAGGGAGAACTGCTCGCCGCCGTTCGCTTTGACCATCAAGAAGATGGAAACTCCCAGGAGCCCGACCGCCAGCAGCAGGTGGAAGAGCGAGATCAGCAGGCCCAGCGCTCCCAGGTGCACCACGGCCAGCAGGATCTGGACCACATACAGCCCGATGGCGACCACGAAGGCCGCGCCGTGCACCAGAAGGCTCTGGAAGGCGTGGAAGCGCACGAAGCGGCTCTGCTTCTCCACGATCGCCACCATGATCGAGAAGAGGAAGCCGATGCAGCAGGGGATATAGCAGAGCAGGCCCCCGACGTTCGGGGCTACCCCGATGTTCGTGGGGCCAGACGCGGGCGCGGGTGAAGCCATCGATCCTCCTCGAGGGCCACGGGCGGGACACACGGCTCCACTGCGGTCGGGCCCTGGACGGTGCGGGGATTATCCCGGCCGGCCTTCCAGGTTGTCAAGGAGGCCCCGGCCGTGCGGGCTCCGGCGCGCCTTCCCCGGCAAGCGCGCGCAGCGCGTCGGCGAGGGCCGCGCCATCGTCCGAGGCCACGAGCTGCACACCTCCCGCGCGGGGGGCCAGGGCCCAGCGCCAGCTCCCTCCGGAGTAGACGGCAGACCCCGACCGCCATTCGGGGTCGCCGTGGGCGGCCGCGAAGCGCCGGCGCGCCGCTGCCTCGAAGGTCCGCGCGTCCTCCGGCCGATCCCAGACCGACCGCCAGACGAGCAGGGTCCGCCCCCCCAAGTCCCAGACCCGGAACCCGTCACCGCCCCAGCCCTCCGCTCCCCGCTCCTCGCCCTCTCCGAGCAGCGTCCGGGCGAAGAGCTCGCCCAGCACCCCCTCGTTCAGCAGCCGACCGCCCCGCGGCGTGTACGAGACGTCGACCGGACGCGGAGACTCGTGAGCGAAGTACTTCTCGGGATGCAGAACCTGCTCGCTGGATTCCGGCGGCCGGGCCCAAGCCTTCTGGATCGCGTCCGCCCCGCCCCGCTGCCACACGGCGCGGACGAAATCGAGCCCGACCAGGTAGGGCAGGACGAGCTGGTCCCGCACCACCGGAGGGGCGCCGGCAACCTCCGGGGCCGTGGGCAGGGAGAGGCCCGACAGCGCGCCGTCCGCCTCCGCCCCGGGGAGCCGCCGCAGCAGGAAGCGCTCCATGACGAGGGTGGCGTCTCCCTCGAGCAGGCTCAGCCAGGCCACCCGGCGATCGTCGAAGTCCCCCACCGCGTCCGGCAGCTGCGCGTGCAGGTTCACGTACTGGTCCTGGAGCGCGTGGCGGAGCTCGTGGGACAGGATGAGCTGGTTGGCGGGGCTGAGGCGACGGTCGGCGCTCACCGCATAGAGGCGCTTGTGGCCCGGCCGCTCGTCGTAGAAGCCCGCGATGTTGTCCTCCAGCACGCGCGCCCGGAGGGCCCGGAGGTCGGTCGGCGGCGCCAGCAGATCGAAGGCCACGAGGGTCCGCTGGTCCACCCGCGCCTTCGCCTCCGGGTACTCGGCGTCGAGAAGCTCGCGCACATAGCGCGACAGCTGGGCCCGGGTCATGAAGTCCAGCGGCACGTCGGCGCGGAACGGGATGCCGCCCGCCTCCGCCACCTCGCGCTGCAGCTCGGGACCCGTGAGGTCACGGAAACCCAGGAGGCCCGAGAGAAGCGTGTTGACGAGATCGCTGGGGTCGGCGGGCGGCGGCTCCTGGGCGGTCCCGGGCCCCGCTGCGAAGGCCAGGATGACCAGGGCCAGGAGGGCGGAGGCGGGTCTTCTCATTTCAGCTCGACCACGTCCCCGGGCAGGTCGAGGTCGAACGCCTTCGCGGGCAAGGCCTCGTTGATCCTGACCTTCTCGAACCGGATGGTGGTGTGGTCGCCGGTCGGCTCGGTGAGGCGGGTCTGGAGCGGGATCGAGCGCTCCTTGTCGACCCAGAGGCGGATCGCAGAGAACAGCCCCGAATCCCCCGCTTTCGGCTTCAGGTCGAGGACGTGGGTGCCGCGCCCCTCCACCGCCTCCTCGCCCACCAGGGTCACCTGGTACTTCTTGCCGAGGCCGGCCGCCCCCGGCCCGAAGCCCACGAGCAGATCGGCCTCGCCCCGGGCCGAGCCGCGGAAGACCTGCTTGCTCGAGGGAATGTAGCGGGCGAACTTGTCGTGCTTGATCAGCAGGACGCTGGGTCGAGGGGTCTCGTAGTTCCAGCGCAGCCGGCCCGGTATGTGCATCATCACCGTTCCCCGGCTCTCCTGCTTCTCGTCGAGCAGCACGATGACCTTGGTCTCCAGGAAGGACGCCTGCATGGTCTTCAGGGCCCGGCCCGCGTGCTCGAGGGACTTGAGCACGGCCGACGGGTCGCCGGCGGGGGCGGCCAGGAGGGTAGCCAGCAAGACCGTCGCGGTCACGGGCGCGCCCAGAGGGGATCGCCCCACCAGACGGGTGGGACCAGCAGGAGCAGGAGGACGATCAGGAGGCAGGCGAGCTCGTAGGGCAGGCTGCCCCGCTCGTAGTCCCAGAGCAGGACGCGCACGAGCGGGGTGAGCCCGCTCATGCCCCCACCCCGGCCACCGCGGGGGCCACCACCACGGGGCTCACCACCCGGCCGTCCCGCAGCTCGATCCTGCGCTGGGCCACCGCCGCCGCCTCCGGGTTGTGGGTGATCATGAGGATGGTCTGGCCCCGCCGCCGGTTGAGGTCCTTGAAGAGGTCGAGGATCAGCGAGCTGTTCACGGAGTCGAGGTTCCCGGTGGGCTCGTCGGCGAGGAGGATGGCCGGGTCGTTCACGAGCGCGCGGGCGATCGCGATCCGCTGCTGCTCCCCCGCCGAGAGGTCGAGGGGCTTCATCTGCATCTTGTGGGGCAGCCCCACCATCTCGAGGAGATCCAGCAGGCGCTCGCGCGGGGGGACGGGCAACCCCTGGATCTGACGGGCGATCTCGAGGTTGCCTCGAACCGTCAGGGTGGGGAGCAGGTTGAACCGCTGAAAGACGAAGCCGATCTTCTCGCGACGGACCCGGGTGCGCTCCGCGTCCACCGCCACCGAGATCTCGACTGCGTCCACGATCACGCGTCCCCCCGTGGGCCGGGCCAGGCCCCCCAGGAGGTTCAGCAGGGTCGACTTGCCGCAGCCGGAGGGACCCATGATGGCGACGAACTCGCCCGCCTTGACCTCGAGGTCCACGCCCCGCAAGGCGTGCACCTCCAGCGCCCCCACGCGGTACACCATGCGCAGGTCGTGGGTGCGGAGGATCGCCCCGTCCACCCCGGTCTTCAGCGTCCCACCTCGACCACCTTGTAGCCCTCGGGGGTGCGGGGGGCGAAGGCCCGCGCGGGGACCGGGACGTTCGCCTCCGCCTTGTCGAATGTGAAGAGGGCCTCGTAACCTTCCCGGGGACGCCGCACCGCCACTCGCCGGGCCGGACCGCGCGCGATCTCGCCGTACTCGAACTCCGAGACGAGGTCGCCCCGCTCGTCGTACTGGCGGGAGCGGAGGGGTCGCAGCGACTCCCGGTCCACCGAGACCGCGCGCCGGACCACCCCGCGCGCGCGCGGCGCCACCGTGAGCCGGAAAGCCTCCCCGTCGCCTTCGAGGAGCACCGCGTCGTGCGGCCCCGGGACGAGCGGCTCGGGGAGCAGCGCGGCCGTGACGTCGGCCGGCCGCAGGGCATAGTAGGGCGCCTGCTCGTCCTCCGCCTCGGGGTTCTGGTCGGCGCGACCCGTCCAGACCGTCTTCCGCGACGGGACCTGGAACCAGAAGTGCTTTCCGTCGGAGGAGACCTCGAGGGCGGTGATGACGGCCACCGAGGCCTTGAGATACAGCTTGCCTCCCCGGGTGGCGACGAGCCGCACTCCGAGCCGGCGGGCCTTCCCCGCCCGCAAATCCCGAACTTCCAGGTCGCCGGAGCCGCTCAGGGTGTCGATCCCCTTGCAGTACCCGTCATGAGCCTCCAGGACCTCCTCGAGGGCGGCCGCCCTGAGCGGCCGGGCGGGGACGACGGAGATGCTCACCGCCCGGCCGGCGCAACCGCTGCACAGCACGAGCGCGAGGGGGGCGCCGAACCGACCCATGCTAGCCATCCGTTCGGACACGGTCAACACCGGCCCACTTCCAGGCCCCCCGGCCCGCCCGGCCGGCCCCAGGTGCTCGCGGGGACGCCGAAGCGGGCGGCGATTCTGGCGGCGGCGGCGAGGTGGCTCGTCACTTCGGGCGTCGTCACCCTCCCCCCGCCACCGGCCAGGGCCAGGGGGACCACGAGCTGGTCGGCGAGATGCGCGTCCACTGCGCCCTCCTCGTCCTCGAGAAAGCGCAGCAGCCGGCGCGCCGCCCGCTCTCCCAGGACCTCGCTCGCGACGCCGCGCTCGCCCAGGGACGCGAAGGCACCCCGCCCGTGCTCGAAGACCGCTTCCAGAAGCAGATACGAGCCGGGAGACGCCGCCGGCTCGTCCACGACTTCCCAGACCGCCTCGATCCGGCGGCGCTCCCAGAGGATCGCCTGCGCGGCGTCGCGCTGCCGTCGAGCCACGTCGCCCTTCAGACGGCTCGATCCCGAAAGGCCGCGCACCTCCGCCAGCGCGCCGCGGTGCTCGAGGACGAGGCCACTCGGACGCCGCCAGGGGGCGACCTCCGCCCGCAGCTCGCCTTCCCCCCGGGGCGCGAAGCCAGCCCGAGTGAGGGTCGGCCGGACCAGAAGACCGAGGCTGGCCACCACCGCCGTCCAGTGGCGCGCGACGTAGTCGAAGGAGGGGCTCGCCGCGACGTGCGTTCCCCCGGCCATCGCGACCTGGCTCGCCGAAGGGGTGGCCGCGAGGGCGGGAGCCACCATCTGGAGGACGAGAGCCGCCGCACCCGCCCCGCCCATCTCGAAGCGAAACTCCCCGGGAGCCACGGCTCCCGGCTCGAAGCGCAGGTCGGGCGAGCCGTCGAAACCGCCGTGCACCCGCGCGGAGCAGACGAGCGCCGCCGCCCGCACGGCGGCCACCTGTTCCGGGCGCAGCCCGGGCCGCGTGGCCTTCTCGCGGATGCGCACCATCTCGAAGCCCTGGCCGGTGCCCGCCGCCAGCGCGAGCGCCGTCCTCAGGATCTGGCCCCCGTCTTCCGCCGGCGGCCCTTCGATTGGTATCAGCGCCAAGGAGCGGAGCCAAACGAGAAGCAGCATCTCCCTCCCCCTACGTGGGGCGATACGTCGGAATGCAGCGCTGCCCGCCGAGCCAGCGCCGACTCCGACGCATTCCGATGTATCGGAGGGATAGGGTGGGGGGTCGATGAACGAGCGGAGCCGTACGAGGAACAGCGTTCCCTCCCCCCTACGTGGGGGAGGATAGGAGGGGGGGTCGATGAACGAGCGGGGGTCGAAGAAAAATCTACCGGCTGGTTCGTACCCCGGCCGCAACCGGCCGGTCGGCCGTGGGCACGAAGTAGCCGGGAGTGGCGGTGACGCGGCGCGGCCGAGCGGAGCCGGTGTAATGAGCCATCAGGGCTTCCTGCGCCTCGGGGTAGGTCTCGGCGGGGAAGAAGCGCTCGACGGGCATCGGGATGCCAGCGGGGCCGGGGACTTCCATCTGGACGCGCAGGACGGGCTCCAGGTCTTCGGCCGCCCAGCCTGAGTTCCAACGGGCCGCGTCCTCCGCCACCCACACCGACACCGACTCGATCCGCACCGCCCGCCGGTGCCGGGTCTCCATGAGGTGGCACCAGAGGCCGAACTCCGCGAGCGGCACGTAGCGCAACGCCCGCGGGCTCTCCTCGTCGGGCCCCGCCAGCCGGCAACGGACGATGGCGACCGGCTCCGAGACACTCATTCTGGTCGTGGAATTGGCAACCGCCGTGCCTGCCCCCGACCACCCCTGGTAATTCCCTGAGGGCTCGCGGGATGGGTTCTCGGCCCGCGGTCAGGAGGCACCGGGGAGGGCCTGAAATGGTTACCGTTCGAAACGCTAGGGGCCCGGCTCGAAGCATCTCCGGCACCGCGCCTCGTACTGGTCGGCGCCCCCCACCACCACCCTGTCCTGCGCCGCGACCAGCCGCTGCGAGCGGTTCGCGGGGGCGCCGCAACGCATGCAAATGGCCAGGGTCTTGTCCACGTACTCGGCCACCGCCATGAGCTGCGGCATGGGCTCGAAAGGGCGGCCGCGGTAGTCCTGGTCGAGGCCGGCCACGATCACGCGCCGTCCCTGGTTGGCCAGGAGGTTCGCCACCTCGACCAGCGAAGCGTCGAAGAACTGCCCTTCGTCGATCCCCACCACCTCGGTGTCCTCGGCCACGCGTTCCAGGATCTCCCGGGCCGCTCCCACGACCTGCGACGGCATCTTCATGTCCGAGTGGCTGACGATCTCGTCCGCCGAGTAGCGCGCGTCGATCCGGGGCTTGAAGATCTGCACCCTCTGGCGGGCGATCTGGGCCCGGCGCACGCGGCGGATGAGCTCCTCGCTCTTGCCGCTGAACATGCTCCCCACGATGACCTCGATCCAGCCCGCGGAAGCCGGGGCCGGCCCCCCCTGAGTCACGGCTCCTACTTGGCGCGCTCGATGTACGAGCCGGTCGCGGTGTCGATCCTGATCACGTCCCCCTCCGAGATGAAGGGCGGGACGCTCACCACGAGGCCCGACTCCATCCTGGCCGGCTTGCCCACGTTCGAGACCGAGGCCCCCTTGATCGCGGGCTCCGTCTCCACCACCTTCATCTCGACCGTCAACGGCAGCTCGATGCCCACCGGCCGCCCCTCGTACATCTCGATCTTGAGCTTGAGGTTGGGGATCAGGTACTGGGCGGCGTCGCCGAGCACCTCGCCGGAGAGGCCGATCTGCTCGTAGGTCTCGTTGTTCATGAAGTGATGCATGTCGCCTTCCGAGTAGAGGTACTCCATCTCGGTCTCGTCCAGGATGGCACGCTCGACCATGTCCACCGACCGGAAGCGATGCTCGTTGATGGACCCGCTCTTCAGGTTCCGGATCTTGGCCTGGACCATCCCGCGCAGGTTGCCGGGCGTCTTGTGCTGGGTCTCCACCACACGGTAGAGGTCGTTGTCGTGTTTGATCACCATCCCGCGCTTGAGCTGGGTCGCCTGGATCATGATGCTCCCTCTTCCAAAACCCCGATTATAGGCGATTCGGGAGGTGGCGACCTCAGGCGACCTCGACCTCGAGCCCCCGCAGGTCTACCCGCGCCGGGAAGACGCGGAAGCCCGCCGCCTGGAGGCTCTTCTCTACTGCCTCGCGGCGCCCCGGGCCGAGGGGGCCGGGGGTGGCCCACACCGCCACCACTCCGCCTCCGCCTGCTCCGCAAACCTTGGCCGCGCCGCCTCCCGCCCGGGCGGCCTCTGCGATCCGATCGATGTCGGGCGTGGTCACCCCGGGAGCGAGGCGCTTCCGGGCCGCCCACTCCTCGGCGATCAGGTCCGAAATGTCCTCGAAGCGGTCGTCCAGCAGCGCCTGCCGCGCGCGTCCCGCGAGGGCCGCGATGGCCGCCAGGGCCTCCCGGACGCGGAGGTCGCCGTCGATCTGGCCCTTGAACACGTCCCAGTTGTTGATCCCGGAAAAGCGGGTGGCCCCCCCGTCCACGAGCAGGAGCGACTCCTCGACCCGGGCCGGGTCGGCCCGGAGCCGCTCCACTCGTACCGCGCCCGCCTCCAGGTGAATGGCGAGGACGCCACCGTGGAGCGCCGCGAGATAGTCCTGCACCCCGGTGGGAACCCCGATGCAGCGCGCCTCGGCATCCCGGACGATCGGCCACAGCCCTTCGTGGTCCAGCTCCCGGCCCATGGCCCGGCCGACCGCTGCCGCCACCGCCACCGCCAGGGCCGAGGAGCCACCGAGGCCCGACCCCGCAGGCACCTTCGACTGCGTGACGACCCGGAGGCCGCTCTCCACGCCCAGGGCCCGCAGGATCTGGGCCACGAGGGACAGCGTCCCCGAGCCCAGGATCTCGGAGACATCCTTGCCCTCCGCCTTCTGCAGGGTGTCCCGGGACTCGATGCGCACGCCGGCCACGCCCGTCTCGACCCGGCACCAGGCGCGCCGGTCCACCGCCACGTTCACGGTGACCGCGCCCGGATGGAAGAGGTAGATGGGCCAGATGTCCAGCGTGCCCCCCGCCAGGTCGACCCGGCAGGGAGCCGTGGCCTCGACGACCGTGGCTTTCAAGGGCAGCTTCGGGCCGATCCGTTACTCGTAGGCCTGGAAGAGCCGTCCCCAGGGGCTCTTCGCTATCTCGGCCATGCGCTTCGTGCCGTGGACCGGCCACCAGTAGTGGTCATGGTAGGCCGCGGACCCCCAGATGAAGGCGTGGACGAGCGGTGTCTTGAAGAACACGCCCTGGATCTTCGCGAGGGGAGTGAACCAGAGCAGCCGGCCCACCCGGCTCGCGAAATGGTACCGGACCTTGAACTGGAAGTTGACCTCGGAGACGTCCTCCCCCACCACCGCGATCTCGCGCACGTCCCCCACCCCGAGCCCGCGCTCGTGGGCCAGGCGGATGCACTCCACCTCGGCCAGGGGGTCGAAGCCCATGAGCCAGGCGGAGACGGCGTCGATCGCCACCATGTCATCGCTCGCCAGCATGTAGTTCTTGACCACGGGGATCATGGCTCGCGGCCCCGCCCCGTCGCCGCAGATGGTGCCGTCCATCACCGCGAAGAGGCCGGGGTGGATCTCCTTCTGGATCGCCAGCAGGTCCACCAGCGTCTTGTGGATGTCGGTATGGGCCCAGTGGCGGTTGTCGCGCAGGAGGCCGCCGAACGCGTTCTTCATGGCCCCGGTCATGGTCGTGTAGACGTGAGTCTTGACGGTCGGCAGGTGCACGACGTTGCTGCCGATCAGCACCTCCGGCACCCTCACCTCGCCGAAGATGCGGTCGAGAACGAGGAGGGGTGCCTTCGGCTCGATGCGCACCCACTTGCACTCGGGGTCGAAGTTGTCGCGGGTGGGGACTCCGTACTTCTTGTAGACCCCCGCGAACTTGTTCAGCTTGTCCCCGCGGTGGGCGTCGGTGACGACGGTCTGGTTGTGCAGGCCCAGGAGGTCCCGGTAGCCGTCCTCGCGCAGGGTCCGCACCACGCCCTCGAGCTGCCAGGGAGTGGTGTTGGCGGAGAGGTAGGGCAGGTGCCAGGAGATGTTGTCCTTGAGGACGGTGCGGTTCCCGGCGGGGAGCGCCTGCCGGTAGTCGAGGCTCCGCATCATTCCGGCGACGTCGTCGAGCACGGTCTCCGGCCGCGTCTTGATGACGGCCACCCGGGCCCGGGTCGTCCCCGCGCCGATGGCCTCCCGCCTCCTCGCTCCGCTCGGTGATGCGATCGTCATCGACTCCCCACCCTATCCCTCCTCCACGGGCCGTGTGCTCAATCTGATAGTATAGTCTCCGAGCCGCGCGGCGGCCAAAACTGATGGACTGTCCCCGCTGCGGCCAGACCGGCGCCGACGGACCTTCCTGCCCCCGGTGTGGCGTGGTCTTCGCGAAGGTACGGCCCGCCCGGGCAGCGCCTGAGCTCCTCCGGGCGGGGGAGCTCGCGCAGCCCGAGCCGCGCCGCCCCGCCTCCCGCCTTTCCATGATTCTGGCTGGCCTGGGCCTTGCCGCGGTGGCCGCTCTCGCCTTCGTCGTCCTCCGCCCCCGCCCGCCGGGTGCGCCGCCGAGTCGCGGGCCGGGCCCCACGCTGGAGGCGGCAGAGCCCGCGCGCCCGATCGCGGCGGTGCCACGGATGGAGATGCCGCCCCCGGCGCCCGCGACCCCCCTCCCCATTCAGGACCTGCGCGCGGCCTCCGAAGGGCTCCCCGACGCGGACCGACAGGCGGCGGAAGGCCTCGCGACCATGCTCCAGGCGGGCCGGCCCGTGGGGCCGGCGGACGTCCAGGCCGCGCAAGGGCTGTTCGCTCGGCATGCCGGCGAGCGGGGCGCCCGCAACCTGCTCGAGGGCGTGCTCCTGGCGGCCGCCGCCCAGTCTCGCGGCCGCCGCGACTACACCGCGGCCACGAGCGACCTGCGCCACGCGGCCGGCTTGCTGCCGGAGAGCACGCCCGTACGGCGGACGCTCCTGACGGTGCTCCTCGAGGCCGGGGATTGGGTGGGAGCGGAGGCCACCGCCCGGGAGGTGCTGGCGCTCTCCCCGGATGACCCGGAAGGCGTGCGTGGCCTCGGCTATGCCCTCATCCGGCAGGACCGGAGCCGGGAGGCCGCGGAGGCCTTGCGGGCCGCCCTCGAGCGGCGCGAGGACCCCGGCGCCCGCGCCATGCTCGCGCAGATCCAGGCGGGCCTCCGCACGGAGAAGGGGATGACCGAGCAGCGGCTCGCCTACTTCAACGTCCGCTACGACGGCGAGGCCCACGAGGACGTGGGCCGGGAGATCCTGCGCCAGCTCGAGCGGCACCGGGCCACCCTGATCCGGGCCTTCGACTTCGAGCCCCGGGCCACCATTCCCGTGATCCTCTTCACTCAGCAGGGCTACTACGACGCGACCGGCGCCCCCGGCTGGGCGGGCGGCCACTACGACAACTTCGACGGGCGCATCCGCGTCCCCATCGGGGGCCTCACGACCGCCCTGACCCCGGAAATGGACGGAACTCTCGTCCACGAGCTGACCCACGCGTTCATCGCGGACCGCTCGCGCGGCGTCGCCCCCCGCGACGTCCACGAGGGCGTGGCCCAGTTCATGGAAGGCAAGCGGCTGGCCTCGCTGCTCGGCGGGGACCAACTCACCGCCCTCGCCGACGGCCGCATCGGCGGCGTGATGGGCTTCTACCTCGGGGCCCTTTCCTTCGTGGAGTTCCTGGTGGCGGAGCGGGGCCAGGGCGGCATCAACGACCTTCTCCAGGCCATGGGCGACGCGGGCGATGTCGAGTCGGCGTTCCGGAAGGTCTACGGCCGCGGGTATGGCCAGGTGCGGAACGACTGGGCCAACCGCTTGCGGCGCGACTACGGGAGCTGAGGCTCATCGCACCCGCAGTTCGAACGGCAGGCGCGCGATGGGCCCGCGGTCCGAGAGCCGTCCGGCCCACCCCACCATGGATCGCACTTCGGGAGGGAGGAGGCGCTCGCGGACCCCCTCCTCCTGCCGCTCCATGAGCAGATCGAAGAAGCCTTTGCGCTCGGGCAGCACCACGAGGCTCAACTCCTCGCCCGCGCCGATCTTCGCCTTCTCTCTCGCCACCTCGAGGGCCGCCACCAGGCCCCCCAGGCGGTCTACCAGGCCGAGCTTCACCGCATCCGCGCCCGTCCAGACGCGCCCCTGGGCCACGCGGTCGATCTGCTCGACCGTCTTCTTCCGGCCCTGGGCGGCCTTGGACACGAACTCGCCGTAGAACGATTCCATCAGGGCCCGGATGCGCGCCTTCTCCTCTTCGCTCCAGGGCCGGTAGTCGCTGAACATCGCGGCGTTGCGCCCCCGCACGAGGATCTCCTTGGTGAGGCCGATCTTGTCGTAGAGGCCCCTCAGGTTGAACTTGCCGCTGAAGACCCCGATCGAGCCCGTGATGGTGCCCGGCTCGGCCACGATCGCGTCGCCGTTCATCGCGATGTAGTAGCCGCCGGAGGCCGCGGTGTCGCCCATGGAGACGACGACCGGCTTCTCCTTTCGGGCGAGCCCCACCTCGCGCCAGATCACGTCGGAGGCGGTGCCCGAGCCGCCGGGGCTGTCCACCCGCAGGACGATCGCGCGCACCGAGTCGTCGTTCCGTGCCTCCCGGATCGAGCGGGCCAGGGTGTCCGAGCCCACGATCTGGCCGCTGAAGGGGCCCGACTGGCTGTCTCCGGAGACGATCTCGCCCACCGCGTAGATCAGCGCTACCCGGGGGCGGCCGTCGAAGCCGAAGCCCCGCGTGGAGCGGACGTAGCGGCCGGGAGTCAGCCGCTCGGGAGCCTTGATCCTCTTTTCGAGCTCGTCGCGGTAGACCAGCTCGTCCACGAGCCCGGCCTTCAGAGCCGACGCGCCGTCGTAGGGCCCCTCGTCGATGAGGGCCCGCACCTCCTGCGCGCTCTTGCCCCGGCTCTCGGCGATCGCGCTCACGTACTGGTGGAACAGGCTGTCGAGCAGCGCGTCGGTCTGCTCGCGGTGCGGCTCGGTGAACCCGGCCTCCGTGAACTGGTTGGGGGCGTTCTTGTACTTCCCCACCCCCTCGAACTCGGCCTGCACCCCCAGCTTGTCCAGGGTCTGTCGGAAGAACGTGACCTCGGCGGAAAGGCCCGACACGAGCAGGAGGGCCGAGCGCACCGCGTACACCTTGCTGCACGCGGTGGCGAGGTAGTACTCCTTGTTGCCGCACATCTCGAGGTGCGCGTAGGCGGGCTTGCCGGACTTCCGGAAGCGCGCGATCGCGTCGCGCAGCTCCTGGACCTTGCCCCATCCGGAATCGGAGAGAGGGCCCACCTGGATGACCGCCCCCTTGATCTTCGGGTCCCGCGCCCCACGGTCCAGGCTCTCCACGAGGGCCCGCAGGGACGGAGGAGCCGATTCGAAGAAGAGGCCCAGCTCGGTCGGGGGCTGCTCCGGGATGTCGCCCGAGAGGTCGAGGGCGAGATAGGCGTCCCGGCCGAACCCCGCCCCGCGCGTCCCCCCCCGGAGCACGAGCGCGAGAGCCCCCACCGCCGCCGCCCCGAAGGCGAGGGCGGCGACGCCCGCCACGAGGATCCAGGCGCTGCGCCGCGTCATGGCTCGCCTAGCCTTGAGCGGCGGTCTGCAGGTAGTCGGCCTTGCGCCGCGCCTCTCCGGCGTAGACGCTGGCCGGGAACTCCTCGGTGAGCCGCTTGTAGGCGGCCACCGCTTCAGCCAGTCGCTTCGCGTCCTCGAGGGTTGCTGCGAGGCTCATGAGGGCGTAGTCGCGGGGCAGGGGGAACCCGGAGTCGCCGGCGAGCGCCCGGTACTCCTCGACCGCCTTGTCGACCTGCCCCTGGCGCCGGTGCAGATCGGCCAGGGCCAGGCGGGCCAGGGCCGGCTCGAGCCGGCTGCCGTCCTTCTTTTCCGCGAGCGCTCGCAGCGCCTTCTCGGCCTCCACGTACTGCTTGAGCTCGATCCGCGACAGGGCCGCGTAGTAGCCGGCCCGCACCGCCACCGGCAGGGTCGCGTGGCGCCGCTCCACGCCGTCGAAGGCGGCGGCCGCCGTCTTGTACTTCTCCTCGGCGCTCGGGAACACGGGACCGGTGGGCTTGTCGGCCCCCGGGGCCAGCTCGCTGGCCACCGGCGCCTCGTAGATCGCCACCGCTTCCATGAACGCCCGCTCGGCCTCCCGCTGGCGGCTCCCCTGGACGTAGGCGAGACCGCCCGCGGCCGTGCCCACCACCACCGCCACCCCGATCGCGATCCGCACCTCGTGCTGGTGGGTCCTGGCCCACTCGGCCGCGTTCTTGAGGCCGGTCGCGAACTCGTCGCGCTTGATCTGCTCCTTGAACTCCTTTTTCATCGACCCCCCACGTTATCACCGCAACCCTGCCGGTACAAGGAGCCGACGCGGGGCCCTCGTGGTGCCCGCCGCCAAGACGCGTGACAATGACGCGACGCAGCTTTGGGGGGCAACACATGGAATTCGTCAAGAGCCGCCATGGACGAAGCCTTGCTCGCGTCCGGCGTGAAGAAACCGACCGCCGCACACCGTGAGAGCTCACACGGCTCGCCGGCGGCCGTCCCGATTCGGATGCGTCGTTGCGATCACCTTGCTGGGAGCGTGCGCTTCAGATCCGCCCGCGAAACCGCTACAGCTTCCTTCTGGTCGTACGATTGACGTCCTGTGGAGCGGCGTCCTGGGCCAACCGCCACGTGTCTGGGCCCTGAAGTACCGGTCTCGCCTGCCGATCGCGGACCGCGACAAGCTCGAGGACGAAGCGGCTGAAGTCTGGGAGCAGTTTCGAGCCGAGGCAGATGCTTCCGGCGTCACGAGGGCCAGCCTGTGGCCCAGCAACCTCGACTCGCACGTCATCCACTTCTTCGACGACTGGCATCCGGTCTTAGTGACGATTCATTCGCCTGACTTCTCGTTCGAAAAGGACGACCGCGGCAACTGGAGCCGGATGATCCACGGACTGAGCATGGAAAATCGGGCCGGCCAATAGGCTTGAGGTGACCAGCCGGAAATCGAGGAGACGATGGCCAAGACCGGCTTCAAGTCGGTAGACGAGTACCTGACGACCCACCCTGAAGCCGTGCAGGCGAGTCTGCGGCGCGTCCGCAGTGCCATCCGCAAGGCCCTGCCGGGCGCCGACGAAGGCATCAGTTACCAGATCCCCACCTACAAGCTTCACGGTGCCTGCGTGGTCTACTTCGCTGGCTGGAAGCAGCACTACTCGCTCTATCCCGCCACCCGTAACCTCGTCGCGGCCTTCAAGAAGGAGCTGGCACCGTACGAGGTCAACAAGGGCACGATCCGCTTCCCGCTCTCCCAGCCCGTCCCCGTGAGGTTGATCGAGCGCATCGCGAAGTTCCTCGCGAAGGAGGCGGCCGAACGCGCGAGGGCGAAGCTGGCGAGGCCGAAGAGGCGCAAGTAATGGAACGCGCATGCGCGGTGTAGCGACGACCTGGGCCCGCTTGGCCGGGGGCGATCATGAATGGACGGCGCTTCCCCGTCTTGCGGCGTGGCTTTGCCTCCCCGCCTGGATCGGCGGCGCCGCCGCCGCGGTCAGCCAGATTGGCCGGTCAATCCTCCCTACTACCAGTCCCTTCGCGGAGACAATCGCGAGCTCCGCCGGCGCCATCGCGGTGCTCTTCGGCATGGCCAGCATGTTCGTGACTCCCATCGCGGCGGTGCTGGTCTTTCTGCTGTCTTTGCGCCGACACTGGCGATTGCAAATCGTCGCCGTGCTCTGGCTGCTCGTCACACTAGCCATGGCGATCACCTTCCCTGCAGTGGAGAGCGCGGTGCGAAACTGGAGGGTGCTCCAGGGTGCGCGCCAGACCAAGGTGTGGTGCGCCCAGGCTGACTCGAACAGCCGACCTACGGTTTAGGAAACCGTCCCGCTGAAACTTCCTGAAACACCATGAAACGCGGACCGCGTGATTTTTCTTGAGACACCCGGACTTGCGTGCTTCAATAGTTTTCATGGTGACGCAGCCTGTCCCACGTTTTCGCAACCCCGGCGCAACCCCGAACGACACACAGTCTCGAATGGTCGACCCACAGTCTCGCGTGGTGATACTGGCGGAACGCGGTCGTGGCTTGCGTCCGGGGAGCCTCGTTGCCATCGACGGGAAGCGGACGGATTATCGTGACGCCGCGATGCAAGGTCTCATCCTGCGCGTCTCCCCTTCGAAGGACGAGACGAACGAGTGCGTGAGGACATGGTGCGTCTGGTACAGGGTCGGCCCCAAGAACGGCAAACTGGCACGCCGGCTCACCCTCGGTCGCTACCCAGAGCTCAGCCTGGCCGCCGCGCGGGAAGAAGCGGCCCGGGTGCGTGCCGACGCGAAGAAGGGCTTGGACGCCTGGGCGGAGAGAAGGGCGGCCGAGGAGGAGGCTCGCAAGGCCCGCCTCGTGGGCGAGACGGTCAAGGATCTGGGCGAGCGCTTCCTGGCGAGGCATACCAAGACTTTGGCCGCCCGGATGCTCTACGAGTACGATCGTATCCTCACGCTGAACGTTTACCCCGAAATCGGGAGCCTGCCCCCGGACGGCGTCGAGCGGGCGCACGTCCGGGCCCTGGTCGAGAAGGTCGCCGAGCGGGCGGGAGTCCAGGCCAACCGGACGCTAGCCCTCCTGCACCGCCTCTTTGCGTGGGCACTCGAGGTGGACCTGCTCTCCGCGAACCCATGCGCTGGCGTCAAGAAGCCGACCGAGGAGAAGCCGCGGGAACGCGTTTACACGAACGAGGAACTTCGGGCGATCTTCGAGGCGGTGCCCGGGACCGAGGTGGCGGACCTCGTGCCGTTCATCGCCTATACCGCGGTCCGCTCGGAAGAGGCCCGCTCGGCACGATGGGCCGAGATCGACCTCGACCAAGGCGTGTGGACGATCGCAGACACCAAGGAGGGCAAGCCGCACCTTTGTGTGGCTGAGCGCGGGTACCCGGCGCGTGCTCGACGGCATCCAACGCGGGGGTGCGTTCCTTTTCGCCGCCCCGACACGTGAGGGCTTCATGGACCCTCCACAAAAGGCTATCGAGACTGTCCGCGAGCGGTCGGGTCTAGCGGACTTCAGACTCCACGACCTCAGGAGAACGGTGCGCACGCGCTTGCCTGGCCTCGGCGTCTCACCCGACGTGGCGGAGCGGGTCCTCGGTCACGCGCTGCCAGGAATGCGGAGGGTCTACGACCAATACCACTACTTGCCCCAGACTCGGAGAGCCCTCGAAGCATGGAGCGCCGAGCTCGACCGCATCCGGACCGCCCGAGAGAGGGGAGGGGCGGATCTGCTCGCCTTCGGTCAGCGGTGAAGAGGCCCTCTTCGAAGGCTCACCGCTGAGGTCCTGATTCCCGAACGCGCGCGACGCGCAGTGGCGTGGCCTCGGGCGCTACACGCTCCATCAGGCGTAAGACAGCTTGCCGGATCAAGCCGAGGTCCTCCCCACCGCGGGCGATCGCGTCCCTGAGGCTCTGCGCGCTGAAGGGGCCCTCGGAGGGCACGATCCGCGGCTGGCCCAGGAGGAGCGCGCTCACATTCACGCGCGCAGCTTCCTTCGCCACCTCGCGGTCCGACACCACGCGCAGCATCGACGCGTATTCGGCCGCGTAGCGACGCTGGAGGTCCGCCGACCGGCCGATCTCCTCCACGCTCAGCGGACGACTGCGGCACTCGGCCTCGTGCCCGAGCTGGCGGGCCGGCGGGCCGCCGTTGGCGCGCCCTTCGTGGTGCCCGTCCTCTCTTCCACCGAGGGCGGCTTCGAGTTCGTCATCCCGCCAGAGCGCCAGCTGGCCACCTGGCCCGCCAGGAAGCCCCCGACCAGCGTCACCAGGAGTCCCAGGACCACCCGCCACCGCTCGCGACGCTCCCTCCCGCTCCAGCGCCGATCGTCCGCCTCGGCCAGGCGAGCCAGCATCTGCACCACGTGGTCGTTCAAGGATCGGACGATCCGCTCCGCCTCCTCGCTCACGCTCAAGACCCGCTGCTCGGCCCGGCCCAGTTGCTCCCGCATGACCTTGTCCAGGTACTCGGTCCGGGCCCGTAACGCGGCCTCGCTCGGGGCCAACAGCTCCCCGAGCCGCTCTTGCCGGACCTTCAGCTCCTCGCCCAGGCGCGAGAGGTCCTCGATCAGCGCCCGGGCCTCGGCGGTCGCTTCCAGGAGCCTGACCGGCCCCGCGTTCTCGTCCTTCACTGCGCCCATAACTGCTCCTCACCAGGTCGAGCGCCGTGTCCCACCTGAGCGCCGCGGCCCTCGCTTCCTGCACCGGCGCTCCAAGACCGAAAGCGCGCTCTCACGGCCCTCCTCGCGCGAGACGGCGCGCGAGAGGGCTAGGCGGTCGTCCGTGTACACCCGCGCGTCCTCCACAGCCCGGGAGACGCCCACGTAAAACTGCCGCCGGTTCACCAGCTCCTCGGAGTGGGACGTGTCCACCGCGAGGTAGACCCGCTCCCGCGTGAGGCCCTGGCTCCGGTGGCTCGTCACCGCGTACGCGTGGTCCAGCGCCCGCGGCTCCTTGAGGTCGAGGCGGAAGCGCCGCGGGCCCACTTCCACGGTCGCGACGCCGCGCTCGTGGTCGAGCTTCTTGATCGTCCCCAGGGTGCCGTTGCCGACGTCGAGGCCGCGGTCACGCGCCCGAAACTGGAGGCGGTCGCCCACCGCGAAGCGGCGCTGTTCGACGCGTTCCACCTCGAAGGCCCGGCGGTGCTTCGGGTTGATGACGCGGACGAGACGGCTGCTCTCCAGCTCGAGCCGCAGCAGGTTCTTCCTCTCGTCGATCGAGATGACCAGCGCACGCTCGCCGGCCTCGATGCCCTGGCCACCGCGCACGAAGCGCAGCGTGTCGCCCGCGCCGTAGTTCGACGCGCGGCCCCTCTGTTCACGGGTCAGGTCCTGCCTTACCACCACGGGCGCCTTGATGCTCTTCTTCTCCACGCGGCCGGCGTCGATGAGCGCCTTCCGGATGCGGCGGTTGAGGTCCGTCCTCTCGGCGTTGCTCGGCGCGATGACCACACCACGGCCGCCGTCCGTGATGAAATCCCGCGTGATCTGCTCGTGCCGCAAGCGCGCGTCCGGGATCTCCACCACACGGCCAGCGCGCTCCAAGAGCTGCACGGCGCGGCCGGCGCCACCCGCCTCGGAAGCGACCCTCACGACCTCGCGGAGGGCCTCGTCCTTCTGCCGGCGGATCACGTCGAGCCGCTCGGTCGCGATCCCCGCGCGGTCGATCAAGAGCGAAAAAGGCGAGCCCGCCTCCACCGCGCGATGCTGCTGGCGGTCGCCCACGAGCACGACCTTGGCGCCCACTCTCTCGGCCCGGTCGAGCAGCTCCCGCGCCTGGCGGCTCGACAGGAGGCCCGCCTTGTCCACGATCCAGAGCTCGTGCTCTCTCTTAAGGGAAAGGGTCTCCTTGAGCGCCGCGGCCACCGTCGTGCTCTCGATGCCGCCTTCCCGGAGCACGGCCGCGGTCGTCGTCGTGGGTGCGAAACCGCGCACGCTCCAGCCCGCCTCGGACGCCCGCTCGCGCACGTAAGCGAGCGCCTTGGTCTTGCCCGTCCCGGCTTTTCCTTCGACGGCGACGAGACGGTCCGGGCTCCCGAGGATGTGGCGCGCGACGCGCAGTTGGTCCTCGCCGAGGCCACGCGCTTCGACGGGCGAGGGGAGAGTTGCGCCACGGCCGGGGGCCCGCTCGACGGCAGTCAGGAGCGCGCGCTCCTCCTCGATCGCCTTCGAGGTCGTGACGCGCGCCACCACCGCGTCGCCGCGGTCGGCCACCACCAGGTCGTCGCGAGAGAAGACTTCCTTCCTCACGCCGTCGATCGTGACGCCACGGTCACGGCCGCGGGAGAGGGCCTCCCGCTCCAGCTCGGAAAGTGAGAAAACGGCCCGCCGCTCGGAGAGATGATCCCGGGCGCCGTTCACCGCCACGCGCGCCGAAAGCTCCAGCTCGCGGGCCGGGTCGAGACGCCCCGGCGACACCAGGCGCTCCTTCTCCCACTTCGGAAACACGAGGCCCGCCTCGCGCGCGGCGATCCGCCAGTTCCACAAGAGCGCCTCGCGGTCGATCCCCTTCGCCTTCGCCTTCCGTGTCGCAAGGGCCACTCGCTCGGCGTGGCGGCCGCTCCTGAGTCCGTGCGCCTTCAGCTCGCGCTCGATCTCCCGCGACCGCTTGGAGAAGTGCTTCAGGTGCTCGTCCTTGAAGCCGGCGATCCCCGTGACCCGCTGCCGCCCGGAGCGGCCGTCCTTGTAGCTACAAACCTCGTAGCCGAGCGAGAGAAGTTCCTTCCGAAGCTCGGCCTGGTAGATCTCGTTAGAGAGCCGCTGCGCACGGAAGATCCCCCGCGCGTCGATCGCCCGCCACTCGCCGTCCGCGCGCCGGGTGATGTTCAAGACGACGCAGTGCGAGTGCAGCTGCGGATCCAAGGCCTGGCTCGTCTCGTGACGGAAGCTGGCGGCGATCACGTTCCCCGTTGTCACCACGTCGCGCCCGCCGTGGACCCACGCTTGGGCGTGTCGCTCCAGCTCGGCGACCGCCTTCGAGACGGCGCGGTCGTGCGCCTCGAGGAGCCGGCTGTCGCCGCCCACGAGCGCCGTGAGGCTCACGCTCTTGTGCGGCGAGACGGTCACGTCCCACCCCGCGCGCCGCTCGTCGAGGCCCTCGCGGTGCGCCACCAGGACCTCGCGGCCCGAGGGGTCTTTGCCCTCCAGCAGCCGCGCGAAGTGGTCCGCCTTGACGCGGCCCGAAAGCCCCAGCTGCTCGGCGCCGCGGCCGTGCCAGCGCGACGCCACGATGCCCTCGCTCTCCCGCTCGGCGTAGTAGTCCCCGAGCGAGAATTCGCTCCTGTAGTAGTGGCTCGCCTGGCCGACCGTCAGCGGAGGAGACGCGCGCAGCATGACCCTTCCAGCATCGCCCCGGACCCGGTCGAATCGGGTCCGAAGATCCCCTCGTCAGCGGGGGATCTGTGTCGTGTGGGAGCGAGGACAGTAAGTCCGAGCGACTCCCCTCGGTTGTTTCAGGACGTTTCACCGGGCGGGCGCGTGTATTACGGAAGGCGGTTCCGGATGGGTGTTCGGGACCTTCGAAGGTCAGGGGGCCGGGACCCTGGATCCCTCGGGCTTCTACGCGGCTCTTGGGGCGGGGTCCGGCCGTCTCTCAAAAATGAGAATCACCCACCATCTCCCCGGGCGCCCGTTCACAAAAACACGGGCGCACGGGGGTGGGACGCAGCCACGAGCCAAGCCCGCCCGCGAGCGTGCGCCTGACAGGGGCGTGACGCCGGCGTCCGCCCAGCCCCCCGCCGGCGGCGCGGCCCTGGCCGGCACCCGAGCAAACTCCTACCTCGACTTCCGTCGAGCCCGCTTCTTCTTTTGCGTTGACGTTGCAGCAGACGCCGGGGGGAGCATCTTGCGGACAGCCTCGTTGAGAGCCGTGCCGACGACCGCAGCCTGGACGGGGTCGTCAGGGTTGGAGCGAAGGACCTTCTCCTCGACGACACCCTCACCAGGACGAGAGGTACGGACAACGAGCTCCAGAGGCTCCCGCGGCCGATCGCCGGCTTTGATGCCGTCCGACCGTGCCTTCAGGATGGACACGATCAAGTTGATGACCGCCGCCGACAGGGCGACACCCGCGGTGACGAAGGCAATCCAGACGAGGATCTCGGGACCGCTCTCGTGCTCGTGCCACCGGACGGCGGCCTGTTCCCGCTCGAGGCCTGACTCGCTTAGCGCCGCGTCGATCAGCCGGTACGCGTGAGGCGAGTCCTCCCGATGAAAGCACCCCGAGATGACCCGGACCTTGACGGACACGGGAATACCGGAGCCCGTGAAGGGTTCGCTGAAGCTCCCGATTCGTCGCGCAAACTCCTGGGGCCAGGAATCACTCACGTTCGTGACCAGGGCGGCCGTGTCCGCTCACGTTTAGGAATTCTTGCCGTCACGACTTCAAGGTGCCTTGAAGGCGCGCCATCTTGGCTACTATGCCGTCCCTGAGCTCCGCACTAAATGTCGTCCCTAAACGTAACACTTGGGCATAATTCTGAACCGCGTCGGCCGTGAGGCCCTGTGCCTCACAGAGCAGCCCCAGATGAAGGAAGATGGCCGGGTCGTTGGGTTTCAATTCCAACGCCTCCAGGTAGAGCCGCCGCGCCCCGGAGTAGTTCCGAGCGTTTTCATGCAGGAGGCCAAGCTTCTGCGCGCGCAACGGCGACCAATCACCTCGCGCCTTCAGACGCGCTTCGTACCGGTCCAACGCACGCGGAAGAAACCAACGAAGGAGTGGCGCCCTACTTAGGCCAACCAAGCTCACCTCGCCGAGGATGGCCAAGCGCTCCCGCCCGCTGATGGTCCGCCTCTCGTGCTCCATAACGCCACTCAAATTGGCGGCAGACCCACGGTGCACAAGCGATAGTCAGTCCAGGCCTTGAATTCGCAGTAACTTCGCTGTGCGGGGTTCGTAAAGCCCATGCAGAACGCGAGGTCCATCGCAAGCTTGGCTAGGCACGTCGGCTTGGCTGCGGCACAGGCTGCTGGGGCAGCGACGCCCGCGGCAATACCGGCAGTCACCACCATGTATTGCACGGCCATCTGAGGCGTCGGTGGAGGGACCGGGCGGGTCACCCATCCTTGGCCGGTGACATAGTATGGACCGGTCTGCGCCGTCTGCAGGCCGTCCGGATCGACAAAATTGGTGGGATTGTTCTCCACGTAAGAGTAGAAGTTGATGCCCCCCTTGAATCGGATCGGATCCTCGCTGACGAATCTCCCGATCTTGGGGTCGTAGTATCGGGCTCTGTAGTAGTAGGCGCTTATCTCGGAATCCCACTCTCGACCGGTGAAGGCGTAGCCTGCTGTCGTGCTCCCCTGGATTGGATTGCCCCACGGGTCGTACTCCCGGGTCAGCGTCACCGCGGCCGCCGCGCTCGTGGTCTGGGCGATGCTTCCGAGGTGGTCGGCGAGATAATAGTTGACGACGCTTGCCTGATCCCTCATGGCGAGCGGTCGGTCGACGCCGGGCCCCTGGACAAAGTCGTACGTCTGCCCGCTAGAGAGCCGTTCCTCAATGATGTTCGTATCGTCGTAGACGTACGTATGAGTGACGCTCCCTGCGATCTTCTGGGCTCTCCTCCCCTGGCCGTCGTAGGTGAATCGCGCCAGCTCCGGCCCGCCTTGCGTCACCCTGGTAAGCCTGTTTTCGGCATCCCATTCGAAGGTCCTCGTCCCGTCACCCGCCAGGTTCCCGTTCCCGTCGTAGGTGTAGGTCGTCGTGGACCCAGACTGACTGACTTGGTAGGTGTTCGTGCGCGTGTTCCCGCTCGGGTCCGTTGCCGCTACGGCGACGTCCGTGTCGAGCGAGCCCACCTGCGCCTGGGCGGCGAAGGTGTTGTCGGACGCGACTTTAGCAGGCTTTCCTTGTACCGTCACGGTCGCCGGCTCGCTGACCGTCCCTCGGAAGAGGACAGTTCCTCCAGGCTGCCGTGAGCTGAGCTGGTTGAGGTTGTTGTACGTCGCTCCCGTCACCGCGTCGTCCAGCTCCTCCGCGCTGCGGTTCCCGGTGTCGTCGTAGGCGTAGCGGAAGCGGCTCGGCACGGGGAGAGGCGTCGGCCCCGTGACCGTGGCCGTGGAGAGCTCGTCTGCAGGGTCGTAGCCGAGGGTGTAGACCTTGGCCGCGTCGGTGCCACGCTGCTGCGTCCAGGTCTTGATGTTGCCCGCGGCATCGTAGGTGTAGTCGAACTGCGACAGGACTGTCCCCCCACTCGTCTGCTGGTGCTTGATCTGCTGAAGGCGCTGGTCCCCGAGGTTGGGAAAGTAGGTGAGGGTCGTGGTCTGGCCGTTGGGGTACGTGACGGTCTGAGGCCGCCCGGTGGTGTTCACGTAGGTCCAGAGGAAGTTCCCCATGGGCGAAGTGAGGGTGGCGAGGCGGCCCAGCACGTCGTAGCCCGCCGTGGTCGAGAAGGTCGAGAGACCGCGGGTCGTCACCCTGCCCAGCTCGTCGTAGGTGTAGCTGACCGTGTCATTGACGAGGGGACCGTCAATGGTCGAAAGGTTTCCTGCACCGAGCGTTGCGACAGGCTTGTAGTCGTAGCGGGTTGTCCCTGTTCCGCCGGTCATCAGCCGCAGCCGGCCGTAGGGATCGGGGACGCTCGGGTTGTCCGGGTCCATGTAGCTGAAGGTCACGTTCGGTGTAGCGGCCACGCTGTAGGTAGTGCTCGTGAGCCTGTTATCGATGGCGTAGCCGTAGGTCTTCGTCTGGTTCCGAGCGTCGGTGACCGACTTGAGCCGGCTGGTCGTGTTCTCGTAGACGAAGGTCTTGAAGGTCGCGTCGGCACGGGTCTCCTGGGTCACCCGTCCCTGGGCGTCCTGTTGCCAGGTCGTCGTGTTCCCGTTTCCGTCGCGGATCGCCTCCAGGCTCCCGCAGTTGCACCAGACGTACGTGGTCGTGCGACCCGCGGGGTCGCGTAGCGCCACCACGCGCCGCAAAGCATCGTAGAAGGTACGACTCCAGCGTCCCAGGCGATCACGTCGTTGCTCCGCGTCCAGACGGTTGTAGATCGTCTGCTCGTAGGTACCGTCCGGATAGGTGACTGTCGTGGGCCGGTCCAAGGCGTCGTACGCGGTCGAGATCGCGTAGCCTTCCGCGTCCGTGGCCCTCGACACCCGCCCGAAGCCGTCGTACTCGTAGGTGGTCGTTGCCCCCGTCGCAGGCCCGGTAATTGTCTGGACGCGCCCCGCTCCCGTGGGAGCGGTGTCGGCGTAGTAAGTGTAGGTGGTCGTCCGGTTCTCCGTGATCCCGGCCCTGGGAGGCGTCGTGACCGTTGCAATGCGCCACTGCGTGTCGTATGTGTAGGTCGTGGTCTGGCCCGCGGCGTCAGTGACGGTCAGCGGCTCGTGCTTCGCGTTGTAAGTGAAGCTCTGGACAAGGTCGTAGTTGGCGCCGTTCTTCTGCTCGACCCTCAGGAGGTCCATGCTGGAGCCGGTCGTGCAGACCGCATCGGCCACGTTGTTGGTGCCGTAGGTGTAGCGGGTCTCGCGGCCGAGGGGGTCGGTGGCCTTGCAGACTTTCCCAAGTGCGTTGTACTCGTGGCGGTAGATCTGCGAGGAGCCATCGTCCATGACCTTCCCGACCGCGCTCGGCGTGGCGTGGGAGCCAGCGTAGATCGCCTGCGACTGGCCCGGGTACTGGTAGAACATCCTCGTCGTCTCCAGGGGATTCTTCTCGTTCTCGATGACGCCGCCGGTTAGCGCCCCATCGGGTGTGTGAAGCCAGTGGGTCAGCTTGGCCTTGCGGTAGTCCCCCGGGTAGAGGGCGCTGGCCCGCTTGTCCCAGAAGAAGGTGTTTCGAGTCGTCTCGTACGCGCCGAAAGGATAGTAGTCGATCTGGAAGCCCGTGGGCACTTCGGCGGTCGGTACGGTCACAGGGAAGGCGGCGAGCTCGGATCCGGTCATGCCAAGAGTGGTGTCGTTGAGGTATTCGAGACGCTCCTTGGCGCCCAGGGGATCGGTGGCCTCCAACCAGATCTTGCCGTCCTGGCCCGGAGGATTGCCGGGCCGAGCCCCCCACTGGCCGGTGGAGAAGCTCGTGGTCCCGTAGGGCGTGGTCATGGAGTCTATGAAGTCGCCTGTGGTGTACGTGAACGACGATTCGATCCCAATGACGTCCGTAATCCGCTGGAGCCTTCCCGAGCCATCGTACTCGAACCGGGCGAAACGGCCGAAGGGGTCCGTGACCTTCGTGATCTTGAGGGCATCGCCCGGAAGCTCGTAGGAGAGCGTGGTGACCTGTCCAGGCGGCTCGAGGGCGTCGGTGATCTGGACGAGGCGCCAGCTCGCGTCATAGCTCAGGGTCACGCTGTTGCCCTGGGGGTCGGTCACCTGGGTCAGGAAGACCCTGCGCCCGACGGAGGGGGAGCCATCGGAGAGCGCGTAGGTCTCTACGGAGCCATCCGGCAGGCGGCGCTCATACTTGATCGGGCTGACTACTTTTCTCATGAGCTGAGCCCGGCCCTCGGGATGGTAGCCATAATCGCCATTGCCCAGATTGGTGGGGTAGGTCTCCTGCCCGCCGCCGCGGAGATAGACCTTGGTGGGCTGGGTCTGGCTGTTGGGGTCGTCTTCAACGTAGGACAGCCAGTTCGAGGTCCACTTGGGCCCCAGGTTCGAGTACGTGAAGGTCTGAGGTTGGAAGACCTCCCGCTGGTTGTAGGCGACCTGGAACTGGACGGCGGGTCCTCGGGGGGGATCGTAGCCGACCGGCGAGTCGACAATGTGGAGATTGACCAGCATGGTGTGGAAGCTGTAGACGGCCATGCGGCCGCCTGCCAGGCACACTCCGTTGGAGCAGCCCCCTCCGGCGTTTCCGCCACTCTGGTTGTCCGAGCATTTCTGGTTCTGGGGATTGTTCGCCGGCGTCAGACCCTTCCCCCAGACACTGCCGCCCTCGTCCAGAGGCACGGGCCGCCAGCCCGCGGGAAGGGTCCCCGCCCGGACGAGGGCATAGCCCGACGTTTCGCTGTCGAACGCTCGGCGGCTGACCCAGAGCTCCTCGCCGAAGGTCGGGTCCTGGATCAGGTAACGATCTCCCTCCGCCTTGACGAGCGCCGCAAAGTGACCGGCATTCCAGTGAATGAGCGCGGGGACGAGCACCTCTGCGTTGGCGCTGGTTCTCTGCGCCATCTGGAAATCGAGTCCCTGGGTCCGGGCGAGGTCGATCATCTGGGCGAGGCTCGTTCCATTGGAGGTCGACGGGTATTTGACGATCGCGGGGTCTCGCCTGTAGTTCGGCTTGCCGTAGGCAAGGATGCGGTCGATCGCGTAGGGGCCGCACTTGAAGGCCACCTCGGGGTGGTTGCGCATCAGCCAGAGGCCCTGACCCGCTTCCTCCAACATCTGCCCGGCGGAGCCTCCAATGTCACGCCCTTGAGCTTCGTCGAACAGAGCCTCCAGCCGTTCGTACCGGCCGAGGCGTCCGTTCAGCTCGGCCAGTTCGCCCACGGCGCGGTTGGCCACCGCGCGTCCGCGGGCGTCCTGTGCGCCTTTGGCTATGGCCCAGGCCTCCTCCCAGGCCGCGAGGGCCTTCGTGAAGTACCCGGTGTGGCGATACAGGATTCCGAGGTTGAGCTGGAGCGAGGCTCTCCATGGGGTCACGGCATGCGCCTCCAGGAACGCCTCGAAGGGCGCCGTCTGCTCGCCGCCGCCGTTCGCCCGGTAGGTGAGGATGGCGGTGGCCAGGGCCTGGTTCTCTTGCACTGAGGGTGTGCCCAGGACGGGAACCAAGGGTTCCGGGAAGGCGCGTGCGAAGAAAAGCTCGGACTCGGTGGGCTGCGCCGAGAAGGCCGGCTGCTCGGGAGGTGGAGAGACCTTCGGCACCGTCCGGTTGACCTTCGGTCCTTCGGGCGGCGCCTGGCGGCGGGGCGAGGCAAAGGCTTCGGTGGGCACGGCGATGAGGACCTGTCCCACTGCCAGCCACACGGCCACGAGCTTGACGATTCCGCCACGGTGCTCCTTCGATCCCGCGCTCCCTCCCGACACTCGCCTCGATCGCCTTGCTTGCTTCATGATCGCAATGCCTTACGGCACGCTCGAGATGAGCTGTGCGCCCGGCTCGGTCAGCGTGATCACGGGCGGCGTGTGGTCGTTCGGGTCCGACGGCGGGCACTGCCACCGGCTAGGGTCGAGGGGGAAACAATCAGTCCCGTCCGGCACCCCGTCCCCGTCGGTGTCGGGGTTCAGCGGGTCGGTGCCTTGGGCGACTTCGACGGTGTTCGGTACTCCGTCGCCGTCCATGTCGGGGTTGGAGCAACTGAGGCCGGCCGCGATCGCGGCCCCATCCGGAATCCCGTCGCCGTTCGTATCGGGGTTGAGGGGGTCGCAACCGAGGCGGATCTCGTCCTCGTTCGTGAGCCCGTCTCCGTCCGGGTCACCATCGGGCCAGCTCCGGTCCGAGGCCGAGAAGCCAGGGACGAGCCGCGGCGTGAAACGCTGGTCGTTGAGGGTGCTGCCATCGCCCAGTTCACCGTAGTAGTTGGAGCCCCAGGTCCAGACGCGCCCGTCTGTGGTAATGGCGACGGAGTGGCTGCCGGAGAGGGGACAACACGTGAGCAAGGTGCGTCCGGCCGCAACCTCCACCGTGTCCTCCAGCCAGACGGCCTGAACCGGGATCGTGCGCAGCCCCTGCGTACCGTCTCCCACTTCGCCCACGGCGTTGCCACCGACACCCCACACCGTGCCATCGGAGCGGAGAACGAGACTGTGAGCTGAGCCCGCGGAAAGCTGAACGATTTCGTTCAGACCGGCGAACGCCGGAGAAGGCCTGACCCGGGGGCTCGTCTGCGTGCTGTCGCCCAGCTGGCCATAGGCATTGTTCCCCATGCCCCAGAGGGTCCCGTCGGATTTGCGGAACAGGCTGTGGTATACGCCTGCACTCGCGAGGGTCACGTCCTGCGCGACCTGTACGGGGTCGTTCACGTTGACGGTCGTGCCGTCGCCGATCTCGCCAAAGGCGTTGTAGCCCCACGCCCACAGGCTGCCCACGCCGGTCCCATCCGTCTTGAGGGCCAGGTTGTGATATCCCGCGGCGGCGATCGCGGTGACCCCATTGAGATTCGGCACCTGGATGGCCCGGTTGACACCCGCACCGCCCCCGTTCCCGAGCTGCCCCCAGGCGTTGGCACCCCACGCCCAGAGCGTGCCATCGGACTTCAGGGCCAGGGAGTGCGTCTGGCCGGCCGCGATGGCGATTACGCTGGTCAGCGCCGCCCCGCCGGAGACCGTCACCTGTACGGCCCGAGGGCGGACCAGGAAAGACCCCCACGTCCCGTCACCGAGCTGTCCATCGACGTTCATCCCCCAGCCCCAGACGGTCCCATCACTCTTGAGGGCCAGCGAGTGATTACCGCCCACCGCGATCGCCGCCACGTCCGCGAGCACGTCTGCAGGACCGAGCACCTGGGCCGGGGTGCGCTGGTCAGGGTAACCGGGGCCCCCGCTCCCATTGCCGATCTGCGCCCAGAAGTTGGCTCCCCAAGCCCACACGTGGCCATCTGACGTGAGAACGACCGTGTGGTACTCCCCGGCGCCAACGCTCCCGACGATGTTGAAGTCGGCGACCGTCACTGGGCTGGGCGCCAACCCGTCCTTGTAGGCCTGTGCCTTCACCCGCATCGATCGGCCCACCACGAGCTGCGAGCCGGAAGTAATCGAGGAATCGTTCGTGGTCGGGTCATGTCCGTTCGTGGTGTAGTAGATGGTCGCGCCGGCGGTGGCAACGGAGACCGTCACCCCGATGCCCGCCGCGTAGGTGCCACTCCCGGGGCCGATGAGGGGCGCCGCGACCGCGGTGGACCCGATCGTGTAGTCCCCGCCCGAGGTGAGGCTCGGTGCAAAATCGGCCTTGAAAGCCTTCGCCTTGATGGTTGCGGAGGTTGCGACGGCCAGCGGCGCCGTGTAGACGAGGGACTTGGTCGTGGGATCCGTCCCGTCGAGGGTGTAGCGGATCGTCGCCGAGGGCGTGGAGCACGAGAGGGCGACGCTCTGCGCTCCCGAATAGCTGCCGGGAGGTGGTGTCAGGACCGGTGTTGCCACCGTGCCCTGGGCGACGAAATACGAAGCGGTCGTGATCGAGCTTGACGTCCACCCGCTCTTCATCCCGAGGACGCGCAAGGTGAGGGAGTGATCGACCAGCACTGAGGTCCCCACCGGGTCGGAAGCCGTCGGAGCCTGGCCGTTCGTCGTGAAGTGGAGGGCGGCCCCTGGCGTCAACGTAGAAAACGTCACCGTCTGCGGGCCTGCCAAGGTGCCGCCGGAGGGGGCCACGGTCGGGTTAGCGACGACCATGGTGTAGTCCATCGAGGCGACCGCGCTGTAACTCCACCCGGCTTTCCAGGCGCGGGCCTTGAGAGTGAGGGTCGAGTCCACGTGGACGCTGCCGCCGTTTGCGATCAAGGGACTTGTCAGCTCGGGAGTCTGGCCGTCAACCGTGTAGTGAATCTCGTCGGGTGGGCAGCCCGTGCAAGCAACCGTGATCGTGACGTCCTGGGGCGTGTTGTACGTGTAGCCAACCGGATTGAATCCCGGGCTCGGAACGGTCAGGGTATAGACCGCGGTTGCGGTATCGCTTGGTGGCAAGCCGCCACCGATCTTCCAGGCCTTCGCCTTGAGCGTTGTCGTCACCTGGATGGAGACCGGCTGAGTCGTGGCAGACGCGAGCGTGGGCTCGCTGCCATCGGTCGTGTAATGGATTTCGGTCGACGGAGTTGCGCAGGCGATGGTGACCGATTTTGTCGAGTTATAGGTTCCACCGATGGGGTTGAACGTGGGGCTCGCTACCGGAGCCGGGCCCAATGGGCCGACGAAGTCGATTTCGGCAAGGGTGGAGGACGAAGTGTTGAAGGCGGTGTCGACGAGGAGCGGATACTGCGGCGCCACGCCGCTCGTGCGGAGGAGGACGCCGTTCTGCCAGTACTTGACCGACCCCCCTTCGACTCCGACCCGAAGGCGATCGCCGGGGACATACGCTCCGAAGTCGCCCCAGTAAAGCTCGTTCTCGTAGATGATCACCCGACCGTCGCCCCTGAGGTCGATGCCAAAATCGATCTCCGCGCGCGTCTGGTTGGTGTCGCCGTTGCTGAGGCCGATCACCCTCTCCGTGTTGGTTTCCGTGGCGGTGAACTCGACGTAGCCGTCCCCAGAGGCCAGCGCCAGGGTCGAGGCGGCGCCCGAGTTTCCGAAGCCCGTGGCGGCGGTGTCGGTAAGGCCGTAGCCCTGGACAGCAACCCCCACGTCGTTCTTCCAGACGAGCCGGCCGAATTGAACCTCGCTCAACGTCCCTCCCGGTGTGTCGAGGGAGGTATCCACGGCCAGGGGGTAGGTCGGGCCGATCGCGCTCGTGTAGAAGACAACCCCGTTCTTTCGGTACTTGACCGTGCCGACCTGAACTTCCACCCGGAAGCGATCTCCCGTAGCGTAGGTCCCGAAGCTCCCCCGAAGGGTGCCGGACTCGTAGACCTGTACCGCTCCCGTGTCCGTGAGGCGGATCGCGAAGTCGATGTCGGCGTCGTCGTAGCCGGTGTCGCTGTGACCCAGGCCGCACATCCGGTTCGTGTTGGCCTCGATGGCCGAGAACTCCACGAAGCCGTCGCCGGAAGCGAAAGACGCGGTGGAGCCGGCACCCGCGTTCCAGCCTGCCGATCCGGTCTTCACCAAGGAGCTTCCGGAGGTGGAGACTCCGGAGGCGTTGGTCCAGATGAGATCGCTCACCACCACGTCGGCGAGGGTGCCCCCCGTGTCGTATAGCGAAGTGTCGGCTAGAAGCGGGAAGAAGGGAGTCGCGGAGCTGGTGAACAGGAGGCCGGCGTTCCGGTAGTACTTGACCACACCGGCGACCACCTCGACACGGAGGCGGTCGTTCGCGGCGTACGATCCGAAAAGGCCCATGGAGACGCCGCTCTCCTGGACCTCGACCGTGCCGTCCGCGTTCAGCACGATCGCGAAGTCGATGTCGACGAGGCTCTGGTCAGAATCGCCCCGTGACAGCCCAGCGGCCCGACGTTTGTTCGTCTCGGTGGCGGTGAATTCCAGGAACCCGTCGCCCCAGAGGATGCGCTGGGCGGCTACGGCGCCCGCGTTCCAGCCGGACGTACCCGTCTTTGTAATCGTGCGGTCGGCGATCGAGATTCCAACGTCGTTCTTGAAGACGCCCCGGCCGATGCGGACGTTCGTCAGCGTCGCACCGGTCGTGTTGAGCGCGGTGTCGACGAGGAGTGGGCATTTGGGCGACGAGGCGCTCGTGTAGAAGACGACGCCGTTCTGTCGGTAACGCACCATGCCAGAGGCCGTTTCGACCCTGAAGCGGTCGCCCGAGGCGTAGGATTGGCTGTTGCCCTTCGGGCTTCCGCCTTCGTACACGCGCGCCGTGCCAGTGGCCCCGTCGAGATAGATGCCGAAGTCGATGTCCGAGTAGTTCTGGTCCGTGTCGCCTTTGCTCAGCCCCAGGATTCGCGTGGTGTTGGTCTCGGTTGTGGTGAACTCGACGAACCCAGTTGCCGCGAGGCTTTGCACGGACACGGCGCCCGAGTTGTTCCAGCCGGTAGTCGTGTTCTTGCTGAGGCTGTTCCCCGTGACCAGCACGCCCGCGGCGCTTGTCCAGACCACGTCCTCGGTTTGAGAGGCAGCAATGCGTGGCGTGAGGACGAGCATGCCAAGCAGCGCACATCGCCCAATCTTGGGCAGGAAGGGACTCCTCGGGCGGCGCTTGGCCCACTGAGTGAAGCGCGAGTCCCTGTCCGTGCCTGCTCGCATTCTTCGTATTCGCTTTCTGCGTGAGTATGCGCGCTCGAGGTGGGGATGGCAATGCGGGCCGCCCCAAATTGGCGTAGTGTGATCCCTGAAAATTCGGGGGTGGGCACAGAGACGGCCGGCATCTGCTTCGCCGAATAGAGGACTGCCCCTGACCGCACCTTGCAGCCTGGCCTGATGGGCTACCGCGGCAGACCGACGACGACCGAACCTGCAACCCCGGGCGCAACCCGGAGGGGCTCTTGGGCAACCCTAATGTCGTGTAAAGTGTGGTGCGCCCAGGCTGACTCGAACAGCCGACCTACGGTTTAGGAAACCGTTGCTCTATCCTGCTGAGCTATGGGCGCGAAGGACACCAAAAGGTTACCACAGCCGCCGCGCGCCTTGCACCCAGGGCTCAGTATCGGATCAGGCTCAGGACCTCGCGTCCGGGCAGCTTCTCGCGGCCGTTCAGGAAGGTCAGCTCGACCAGGAAGGCGTACGCGGCTACCCTGGCTCCCAGGCGATCCACCAGGTCGCCCACGGCCCGCGCCGTGCCGCCGGTTGCGATCACGTCGTCCACGATGAGCACCCGATCGCCGCGCGTCAGGGCGTCCTCGTGGATCTCCAGGCTATCGGTTCCGTACTCGAGCTCGTAGGAAGCGCTGAGCGTCTTCGCGGGCAGCTTCCCGGGCTTGCGCACGGGGACGAAGCCGGCGTTGAGACGGCTGGCGAGCACGCCGCCCAGGATGAACCCGCGGCTCTCGATGGCCACCACTCTGTCCACGGGCCGGTCGCCGCAGACCACGGCCAGCAGGTCCATCGTGCGCCGGAAGAGCACCGGGTCCTTGAGCAGGGTGGTGATGTCCTTGAAGACGATCCCCTTCTTCGGGAAATCGGGGACGTCGCGGATGGCCGCCTTGAGGGCGTCGGCCTGGGCCTGGATGTCCATCGTTCTCCTACCGTATGTGAAAGCCCTGGTCTCCCCGGGGCGCGAGCGGTGCGCGGTCGAGGCCGGTCACTTGCGCGAAGGAGGGCCCCTGCCTCAGCCGGTCCTCAAGATCGTGCAGGGCCTCGTCCGACCCTTCGGCCACCACCTCGACGGAACCGTCCGTGCGGTTGCGGGCAAACCCCGTCACGCCCAGCGCCTCGGCCTGCTGCAAGACGAAATACCGATAGCCGACCCCTTGGACGCGGCCCTGGACGATGAAGCGAAACGTGGGCACCTCAGCCTTCCCAGGGGCGGGAGCCTACCACACCGGCCCCCTGCCGGGCCCCGCGCGTGGTCACGCCGGCCAGGCCTCCCGCCGCGACCCAGCCGGTCGACCAGGCCCACTGGAAGTTGAAGCCGCCGATCCGACCGTCCACGTCCAGGATCTCGCCCACGAGGTACAGCCCCGGGCAGCGGCGCGAAGCCATGGTACCCGGCTCGATCTCCGCGAGGGGCACGCCGCCCGCCGTCACCTCCGCGTAGTCGTAGCCGCGGCTCCCCTTGATGGGCAACGGCCACTCCAGCAGGCCGCGGACGAGCCGCCGCCGGTCCTCGCGGGTGAGTTGTCCGAGCCGGGTATTCCCGCAGACGCCGAGGCGGCCCGGGACGGCGGCCGCGACCGAGGCCGGAAGCCAGGCCGAGAGAGCGCCCTTCACCTGTCCCTGCGGGTTGGCCGCCGCCTGGGCGAGCAGCGCGTTCTCGATCTCCACGAACGACCGGCCCGGGAGGAGGCTCGCGGAAACCCGTGCCTCCCGGCCCTCCTCGAGGGCTCGATGCCAGAAGCGCGAAACGTCGAGCACGACCGGCCCGCTCACTCCGAAGTGCGTCCACAGAAGCGACCCGCGCCGGACCACCGGCCGCTCGCCTCCGACGTGAACGACCAGCTCGGCCTCGTGGGACACGCCGGCGAGGTCGGCGTGGAAGTCGCCTTCCAGGACCAGCGGGACGAGGGCGGGGGTTTGCGGAACCAGACGGTGGCCCAGGGCGACCGCCATGGCGTAGCCGCCGCCGTCGCTCCCCGTTTTCGGCAGCGATAGCCCGCCCGTGGCCAGCACCACCCGGGTCGCCTCGACCTCTTCCCGCGACGTCTCCAGGCGAAACCCCTGCTCGTCCCGGGCCACGCGAAGGACGCGCTGGCCGGCTCGCAGGTCCACGCCGCACCGGCGTGCCTCCCCCAGGAGCGCGTCGAGCACCGTGCGCGCGCGGTTCGAGTCCGGAAAGAGCCTTCCTCCGGCCTCCTCGTGCAGGGCCACCCCGATCTCGCGGAAGAAGGCGACCGCCTTGTCCGCCGGGAAGGCGCGGAGGATCCCGCGGACGACGCTCCGGTTGCCTCCCGCGAAGTCCTGCTCGATCACCACCCGGTTCGTCACGTTGCACCGGGCGCCGCCGCTCACCAGGATCTTGGCGCCCAGGCGCGCGGCCCCGTCGAAGGCGACGATGGGGCCCCCCACCCCGCGGCGGGCCGCGAAGATGGCCGTCGCCAGCCCGGCCGCCCCCGCCCCCACGATCGCGATCAAAATACGCGACGGGTCAGCCGTTCGAGGCTGAACTTCGCGGTGTCGGCCACGGCCATCACGGCCATGACGCCCGCTTGCACCGGATCCGTCACCACGAGGTCGGCCGCCTCGGGAACGCCGCCTGCCATGTTGAGGCTGATGACGAGAAGCCCCTGGGCCCGCACCTCGCGCACGGCCTGCTCGATGTCGCCGCCCATGAGCGAGCCCGCGAGCACGAGCGCGCGCGCCCGGGGCAGACGGATGACCGCCCGCACCGCCTCTGCGAGCGGCGCCTCCCCCACGAGAGGGATGGTGTCCACCGAGATGTGCTCGCCGCGGATGTTGTGGCGGTCCGCTTCGGAGATGGCCCCGATCGCCACCTGCCCCACCTGGGCCCCGCCCCCAATGATGATGATGCGTTTGCCGTAGATGCGCTGGAAGGTCTGCACCAGCTCCAGCCGCCGCACCACCGGCACCGCCCGCAGCTCCGCGGCGAGGGCGTCGGCTCCGCCGGGAACGTCGATCTCGAGATACAGCCGGCTCTCGTCGGGCCGCCGCGTCTCCAGGATCTCCACCGACGTGATGTCCCCCTGGTGCCGGCTGATGACACCGGTGAGCTGATGGAGGACGCCCGGACCGCTGTCGGTCTCGAGGGCCAGGCCGATCGTGCGCTCGTTCATGACCGAGGTCCCGCCTATGGGGGAGAGTTTGTCAGAGGCCAAGCTGCCCCGCAATGAAGCGCGGGCCCCCCTGCCGCCCCGCCCGAGTCCGGAAAGCGGTCCCGTTTCGGGAGCGGGGCCCCCGCGCGTGCTCGGACCACCGAAGCGGGCTCTCCCCGCAACGGCATCTTCCACTGCCGATCGGCCACCTAGCAATTGACATAAGAGGCAGGCGAGAGCTATACCCACTGATGCCGTGCAGCATCCCGTCTGGTACCTCTTCATCCATCAGCTTCCCCCGAAGCCGCTCTACCTGCGGGCGAAGGTCCGGCGGCTCCTCGCCCGGTCGGGCGCCCTGCCCCTGAAGGACTCGGTATACCTGCTGCCCGCGGGCGAGGAGCGTCTGCCGGAGCTCCGGCGAATCGCACACGAGGCAATCTCCGGGGGAGGCGAAGCCTACGTCTGTCGCGGGAGCTTCGTCGAGCGCCCGGGCCCCCGGGAGCTGGTGGCCGCCTTCCGGCGCGCCCGGAACGACGACTACCGCTCGCTGGTTGCGCAGCTCAGGGAGTGGACGGCGCGCCTCGATCGGCGTAGCGGTCCCTCCCCTCCGGAGGGCCCCCTGCGGCTCCGGCTGGCCCAGGCCAGGAAGACCCTGGAACGCATCCGCCGCGTCGATTTCTTCGAGGCTTCCCTCCGGCGCGAGGCCGAAGCGTCTGTGGTGCACCTCGAGGCTCGACTCCGAGAGCCGGCCGCGTCCGCCCGCGGCCGGCGGAAGAGTTTGGCCTCGGAGCTGGCCGGGCGCCCCTGGGTCACGCGCCGGGGGATCCAGGTCGACCGCATCGCCTCCGCCTGGTTGATCCGGCGCTTCATCGATCCCGACGCGCGCTTTCGGTTCATCGACCCGAGCCTCGAGGAGCCGCGACCGGCGGAGCTCCGCTTCGACATGGCGGATGGCGAGTTCACGCACGAGGACGACCGGTGCACGTTCGAGACCCTGGTGCGGCGCGCCGGCCTCAAGGCTCATGCGCTCGACCGGGTCGCCGAGATCATCCACGACATCGACATCAAGGACGGCAAGTTCGGGCGGCCCGAGGCTCGCGGCGTCGAGCAACTTCTGCTCGGCATGCTGGCCGCGAACCCCGAAGACGAGCAGCGCCTCGACCGGGGGTTCGCCCTGCTGGACGATCTGTACCGATCGTTTGCTCGCCCCCCACGAACGTCTTCTGGCCCCCGCCAGAGAAGCGGAAAGCCGGGCACGCAACAAGGAGGTTCCGCGTGACGTGCTGGGGTTGGGTTTCCTCGAGGAGAAGGGGATCGAGACCTGGATGTGGGCGACCACTTCGTGACCGGCACAACCGCTTCGGCAAGCGCGGGAACGAGGGCGGGGTCGAAGACTACCGGTGAACGCCGGTTTCGAGTACCGCGAGCAGTTGGGCCCCGAGGCCAGGGGGCAGTCCGTTCTGGTCTATCTCGCCCGGCGCTACCGCCATTCCACCGAGGCCGTGTGGCAGGCGCGGATCGCCGCGGGCGAGGTCCTGCTGGGAGGCGCCACGGCCGGGGCCACCGACGTTCTGCGGGCGGGGCAGTCCCTGGTCTGGCGCCGCCCGCCGTGGGAGGAGCCCCCCGTCCCCCTCGCCTTCGCGGTGCTCCATCGCGACGACCATCTCCTCGCCGTCGCCAAGCCCCGCGGCCTCCCCTCGATCCCGAACGGCGGCTTCCTGACCCACACGCTCCTCCATCTCGTGCGCCAGCGCTTCCCGGAGGCCGTGCCCATGCACCGGCTGGGACGCGGGACGTCGGGCCTCCTGCTGTTTACGCGCACGGCCGAGGCGCGCCGCGCCGTTTCCGCCGCGTGGCGCGACGGCGAGCTCGAGAAGGTGTATCGCGCGCTCGTGACCGGGGTCCCCGTCCGGTCCACGTTTTCCATCGAGTCCCCGATCGGCCTGGTCCCCCACCCCCGGCTGGGTCGCGTCCACGCGGCCTCGAGGCAGGGCAAGCCCGCGGTCACGCATGTTCGCGTGCTGGCGGAACGCAGCGGGAACGCCATCGTGGAGGCGACGATACCGACCGGGAGGCCCCACCAGATCCGGATACACCTGGCCGCGGCGGGCCATCCTCGGGCCATCCTCTCGTCGGCGATCCCCTCTACGTCGCCGGCGGCGTGCCCGCTCCGGAGGCGGGCTTGCCGGGTGACCCGGGCTATCGGCTTCATGCGCACCGGCTGAGCCTCATCCATCCGGCCACCGGCCGCCGGCTCCAGCTCGAGTGCCCCTTGCCCGCCGCCCTGCGAAGCTCCGGCCCGGCCGGCTACGGTTAAGAGAAGAAAGCGAGTGGACTCATGGTTGAGACGCCGAATTCCCGACGGACGTTCCTGGCGGCCACGGCTGCTGCCGCGGTCGCCCCTTCCATTTCCTGGGCCACCCCGGCCGGGCCCCGCGGCCGGGCCCACCGCCTGAAGGTCGGCCTGGCTTCCTACTCCCTGCGCAAGCTCAGCCTCGACCAGGTGCTCGACGCCTGCAAGGACGCGGACATCGCCTACATCAACCTCAAGACGCGGGCTTTCCCCTCATCGTCGCCGCCCCCGAGCCCGCAGCCTTCGACGTCATCGAGAAGATGATCCAGGAGTTCGGGATCAAGGTCGCGATCCACAACCACGGCCCCGAGGACAGGTTCTTCCCGGCGCCCCAGGACGCGCTGCGGCGCCTGCAAGGCCGCGACAAGCGCTTCGGGCTCTGCATGGACGTCGGCCACGCGGCGCGAGCGGGAGCGGATCCCGTCAAGGCGGTGGACGAGTGCAAGGAGCGCCTCCTCGATCTTCACCTCAAGGACCTCAAGGACAAGACGGCGAAGGACAGCCAGACCGAGGTCGGCAAGGGCGCCCTGGACATCCCGGGAGTCTTCCGCGCTCTTCAGAAGATCGCCTTCACCGGACACGCGGGCCTCGAGTACGAGCTCAACCCCGACAACCCCCTCGTGGGAATGAAGGAGTCCTTCGCCTACATGCGAGGGGTTCTGGACGCGATCGAGAGTTGAAGGAGGGCAATGGCATGACGCGCTACAAAACGCCGTCCATCGTGACGTTCGCGCTGGTGGTCGCGGTCGGGGCAGCGGCTTCCCTGACGTCGGCGGCGGACAAGGCCGTGCTGCGCCTTCGGGCCTTCGCGGTGAACATGAGCGGCACCGGGGGTCCGGCCACCGGGGCCACCCTCGAGATCGTCATCGAGCGCTGGTCCACCGACGCGGAACGGGAAAAGCTGCGCGGCCTGCTCATCGAGAAGGGGTCGGACGCCCTGCTCAGGGCGCTGCAGGGCATCAAGCCCCGGGCCGGCTACATCCGGGGCTCCACGAGCCTGGGATGGGACGTCCAGTACGCGCGGGAGCAGCCCTCCGCGGATGGCGGCCGGCGGGTGATCCTCGCGACGGACCGTCCGATGAGCTACTGGGAGCTGAGCAACCGGCCTCGATCCGTCGAGTACGAGTTCACCCTGGCCGAGATCCGCTTGAGCAAGGACGGAAAGGGCGAGGGCAAGCTCGCGCCGGCCGCCAAGATCTCGTGGGACGCGGATACCCGCACCATCGAGATCGAGAATTACGGCATGGAACCGGTGCGGTTGGCCCAGGCTCAGGTCGAAGGCGCCAAGAAGTAGGCCGACGACGGCTCAGGAACGGTCCGGCTGCTCGGCTCGCTGCTTGATCGCCCGCAGCCACATCCTTCGGATGAGGGCGCTGCCGGGGTAGATCACCCGCCAGTAGGCGGCGAAGCCGCGGGTGGCCGCCTGGTCCGTGCCGATGACCCTCGTCTCGGTCGTCACGGTGGAGAGGCCATCGCCCGCCGCGATGCGAAAGTTCATGGCGACCTTCGCGTAGCCCGCTTCGCTGAAGGCGAGAAAGTCCGCCGCCTTCGGCGCCCGGATGCCCCGGGGACGGCCCAGGAGCGCGCCGATCACCAGCTCGCGGTCCGCCTCTTCCGCCAGGAGGACGAAGCCCGACCGTGTCGCGACCTCGAGGATGGGCTGGTCCGGCGGGGCCGCGAGGATGCTCTCGCGTCCCGGCCGGCCGAAGCGGGGCGAGCGGATCCAGGTGAGGGTCTGGAAGAAGCGGATCTCGCCCGCGGTGACCGCCTTGATGGCCGAGAACACCCGGGTTGGAGGCGCGTTGACCTGGACCTCGTGCCGCTCGCTGAACTCGTACTCGGGGAGGAAGTCGTCGAGGCGCTGGCGGGGGCCCGCGGGGCGGCTCACGCGGGCCGGGAGAGCCACTCCGCAGGCGACGAGGAGAACCCCGCCGGCCACCACCACGGCCCCGCGGCCGCGCGTGGGAATCCCGAGGAGCCGGAGCGGCTTCACGACCGACAGGAACCCGAGGGCCAGGGCCAGGAGACCCGAGTAGACGAGCGCGACCCCCATCACCGCTTCCCTCCGCTCGAAGTGCCCGGCCTGCACGGCGCGGAATCAGAGCATACCTCCCCCTTCCCGGCCAATTCCGGGTATCCGGACCACCCTGCGGTACGAATGATCCCCGGCCAGGCTCCTTATGGTCGTTCCCCCGCCGCATGATTGCGTCTCGGTTCGTGGTGCCGCGGCAGGGGGTTGCAAGCGCGTCAGGACCGCTGTTAGACTGGCTCACCATCAACTTACCAGGGCGTGCTCGAGGCTTGCCGATCGTGACGGAGTCCCTCCAATCGATGAGGATACGATGATGAAGAAGACGGCTTTCGTGGTAGCGGCTTTGGCTCTCGGTGGGTTGGTCTCACCGGCCTCGGCGCAGATCATCGCCACCTCCATCCCCAAGGCGGGAGGGGCCGCGCCCGGCAAGGGGGCGGGCGCGGAAAAGCAGTTCGCGTTCCACATCCTGGGCGCCCCGATCGCCAAGTGGAAGATCAACGCGTTCGAGGAGGAGGGGGGGGCTTTCCTCGCCTCGAGCGCGAACCCCAACTCCAAGTTCCTGTTGGCGGGAGAGCTCGCGTTCTCGGCGCGGAGCGACGTCACCATCGGCCTCGGGGGTTGGTTCAACAAGGTCGGAAGCACCAACTACGACTTCGTGTTCCTGGACACGTCGGGGGCCGACATCCTCGGCCTCTCTGGCGTGCGCGTGGACGACTTGACCTACACCGAAGGTCACGTCAACGTGTTCTACAAGGACATCGGCCTTCAGCTCGGTCTCGTCCACAGCAAGGCGACGACCAGCGGCCTGACCATCAACGAGTTCTCCATCGGGGACCTCGTGCTCTCGAGGCCGGATCTCGTGAGCATCATCGGAGCCGCCGAGGTGAGTGCCATCGAGGCGGGAGCCGGAGTCGAGGTGAGCGCGACCGACTTCGACAGCTACCTGGTCTACAAAACGGGCTCCTCGAGGTTCAACCGCGACACCAAGGTGCCGTGGACGGTCTCGGCCGGCGCTGGCCTCTACCATTACCAGGCGACCTCCAAGACCGTGTTCTCGGGGTTCCTGACCGGGTCGGTGGACGTCTACAAGGGCCTCGGCCTCGACGTCTCGTTCTGGTACATCGGGAAGAGCAACTCCGAGAGCCAGAAGATCCTGGGAGTGGTCGACAACCTGAGCCGCTTCAGCGTGGGCATCGGCTATTCGTTCTCGCGCTGAAGGCTACCCCTTGGTGGGCTTCGCGGCGGCCTCGATGATCGTGTAGGCGGGGTTTTCCTTGACCCCGAGGGCCTTTGCCCGGGCCACCGCCTCGAGCGCCTCCTCCCGCTTGGCGGGCTTCTTCCCGCGCTGTTCGAAGAGGGCCACCGCCAGCTGGACGTAGAACGAACCCAGGGCCTCGTCGCGAAGCTGGTAGCGGCTGATGGCGTTGCGGCAGGCCTTCTCCGCGTCGCCGAAGCGGCCCATGATGTGCAGCACGGTGGAGAGCCCGTTGTAGGGGATGGCGCTTTCCGGGTTCAGGCTGGCCGCCATCCGGTAGGCCCGCTCGGCCTCGCCATAGCGCTTCTGCTGCCAGTGGACGTAGCCCAGGTTGCCGTAGGCGACCCCGAGCTTGGGGTCGAGCTTGACCCCCTTCTCGAACGAGGCCTTGCCGCCCGCGAGGTCCCCCGCGGCCACGAGGGTCAAACCCAGGGCGTTGTGGGCGAGGGCCAGGTTGGCATCGAGCTTCAAGGCCTTTTCGACGTAGGCCCGGGCCTGGGAGACCTTCTGCTTGTTGCTCCCTTCGACCCCCGCCATCATCGCGTTGCCGAGGACGGCATTCGCCAGGGCGTGCTCGGGATCCTCCTTGAGGGCGAGCTCTGCAAGCTTCTCCGCCTCCCGGAAGTCCTCGACCAGGAAGGTCCGATAGGCCGCGGCGGCCAGCTCCTGCGCCCTGGCCTTCCGGGCCTCTTCGGCCCTTCGCGCCTCCTCGGCAGCTTTCGCCGCCTGTTCTGCGGCCTTGGCCGCCGGGTCCGCCTTCGGGGCGGGCTCTGCGACTTTCGCCGGGGGTTCCGCGGGTTTCGACGGGGGCTGCTTGGGCTTCGGCGTGGGTTCCGGGACCTTCGGCGCGGGCGAAAGGGCCGGCTTGGCAGGTTCCCCACCGCGCGCGGCGGGTACGGTTGGTATCTCGCTCGGCAGGAAAAAGCTGATCTTCTTGCCGTTCTCCGTCGGGGGCGCAGGCACGGTCCGGCCGACGTGCCCCGCGGCGGCGACCGTGACCGCCAGCTTGGCTTCGGCCGGCAGGCCTTCGACCTTGAAGAAGCCGTCCTCGTCGGTCGTCACCTTCACCTCCTGGACCTTGTCCGGGCCAGGATCGGGGTGGACCAGTGAGCGCGCCGTGCCGGCGGGCACCACGACCGTCACCTGGGCGTCCTTGAGGGGCGCGCCGGAGCTGTTTTTCACCACGCCGTAGACCATTCGCGTGGGCAATGTCGGTCGCCGGTCGAGGGAAGCGACGGAGACCGGCAATCGTTCGCCCCGGACCAGGACGAAGGGTGGTCCCTCGAACTTCGTGTAGGGCGTCTGATCCCGGTTGCGATACTGGCGGACCGCCTGGGGCACGGACTCGTTCAGGTAGTCGATGAGGGACGTGAGGGTGATCTTTCCGCGGTTCGCCGCCTCGCCCGCGAGCCCCTTCTCGATGAAATAGGAGAAGAAGCCGCGACGCCGCTCCGTCCACTCGTAGGCGCTCTGTCCCTTGCTGCACGAGAGGAAGGTCGCCCGCACCCCGCTCTCCTTGGCGGGCTGCAGGGTGAAGGCGGCCTCGAAGCTCTCGTTGGCGATGTTGACCTTGCGCGAGCCCTTCAGCGGGTCGTTGCGGCAGGCATCGATCATCACCACCCGGTGGTTGGCCCGGATCGTCTCCAGCTCCTGCATCAGGGTGGTCGCGGCCAGGCTCGTGGCCTTGAGGGCGCCGGGGCCGGCGACGTCCGCGTCGTAGGTGAGCAGATACCGCTGGCCGTCGACTTCGACCCCGTGGCCCGCGAAGAAGAAGAGCAGCATGTCATCGGGCTGGGTCGCCTGCCGGATCTCCTCCAGCTTGGTGAGGATGGCCCGGGTGGTGGGCTTGACGGCGCTCTCGCTGGTGAGCAGGAAGACCTGCTTCTCCGGGAAGTCCGCGTACTTGACCAGGGTGTCGCGGATCGCCTGCGCGTCCCCCACCGCGCCCGCCAGGCGGTCGATGCTCGGGCTCTGGTACGAGTCGACCCCGATGATCACGGCCCAGCGCCCGCTTCCCGTCACCACCTCTCCGCCCGCCGCCTTGACGTGCTCGAGTCGGCGCTCCTGGGGTGGAGCCGCCCCGAAGGACGCGAGCAGCAGCGCGGCGGCGAGGGCCCCGCGGGCGGCCCCCCGGGGCCATGAGGTGATCCTGGCGGACATGCTTGGTCCGAGACTAGCGCGGCCGCTGGCCGAGCGCAAGGGGCCTTCGGGCGTGGTAGCATCTGGCTTCCGCCATGCGGCAACGTAACCACCGCGCCAGGCGGGGGTTGGTCGGTGATGCCGTGCGCCTGCGCCCGCCGAGTAGAAGATGAGCGAGACCGGCCTACTGCTCAAAGACCGCTACCGGATCGAGAAGGAGCTCGGCCGGGGCGGCATCGGTGTCGTGTACCTCGCCCGCGACGAGCAGCTCCACGCGCGGCAGGTGGTGGTCAAGGTCCTGCTCGACCGCTCCGAGGGCAGCGAATGGCTGCAGAAGAAGTTCCGCCAGGAGATCCAGGCCCTCGTGCGTATCGATCACCCCGGTGTCGTGGGCGCCCTCGACGCGGGGGAGATGCCCGACGGCAAGCCGTTCCTGGTCATGCAATTCGTGCAGGGGACCACCCTGCGGTCCCTGATGAAGGCGGGCACCCTGGACCTGGCGGGCATCGCCGTGGTCATCCGGCAGGTCGGCGCGGCTCTCACCGCCGCCCACGAGAAGGGCGTGCACCACCGGGACCTCAAGCCCGAGAACATCATGGTCCAGGACCTGGGCCACGACGAGATGCTCGTGAAGATCATCGACTTCGGCATCGCGACCGTGCGGGACCCCGCGGAGGAGGGGACCCGGCAGACGGAGATCGCGGGGTCGGTGCTCTACATGGCCCCCGAACAGCTCCTGGGGAAGCCCCAGGCCGCCACGGACACCTACGCCTTGGCGGTGATCGCCTACGAGATGCTCGCCGGGACACCGCCGTTCCGTCCCGACACGCCCTTCGAGCTGCTCGACATGCAGCGCAAGGGGGTCGGGCGAAAGCCCTCGGAAGCGCACCCCGGGCTGCCGCGGGGCGTGGACGAGCTGGTGCTGAGAAGCCTCTCCTTCGACGCCAAGGCCCGCCACGCGAGCGCCCGGGAGTTCGGCGAGGAGCTCGCCCGCGCCCTCACGGGAAACCCGAAGGCCACCGGGCCCGAGGCCGAGCCGCCCACGGTGCTCGTGGACCGCGCGCGCACCGCCGTCACGCCCCTCACCCAGACCCAACCCGGCCCCACCGTTCCGGCCCCCACCGCCGCTCCCGCTCCGGACCTGGAGATGGCCCACGTCCTCTTCATGGACATCGTGGGCTACTCGATGCTCCCGATGGACCACCAGCGGGAAGTGCTGGGGACGCTGCAGGGGATCATCCAGGCGACCGCGGAGTTCCGGCGCGCCCACTCGGTTCAGGAGCTGATCAGCCTGCCCACCGGCGACGGGATGGCGCTCGTGTTCTCCCGCGATCCCACCGCGCCCGTGCGCTGTGCCCTGGAGGTGGCCCAGGCGCTCAAGGCCCAACCGCAGATCCGGCTGCGCATGGGCATCCACACCGGGGCCGTCTACCGCGTGGCGGACATCAACGCGAACCTCAACGTCGCGGGAGGCGGCATCAACATCGCCCAGCGCGTGATGGACAGCGGCGACGCCGGCCACATCCTGGTCTCCCAGGCAGTGGCGGACGTGGTCGGCCAGCTCAGCCAGTGGTCCGGATCGCTGCACGACCTCGGTGAGCACCCGGTCAAGCACGGCGTGCGCATCCGGCTCTACAGCCTCCACACGCCGGAGTTCGGCAACCCCGCCCGTCCCTCCAAGCTGCGGACGGGCGAGAAAGAGCGCAGGCCACCGAGGCCCGAGCCGCGCGATCAACCCGGGCCGTCCCCCTCGCGCGCCCGGTGGCTGGCCGGCGGGGTCGTGGTGGTCCTCCTTTTCGGGGCGGGCGGGTATCTCCTGACCCACCGCAAGCCCGGGCCCGACGCGGGCTCCCCCTCGGTCAGCACGCTGGCCCCTGCGCCCGGGCCGACGCGCGAGCTAAGCTACTACCTGACGGTGCAAAAGTACCAGGGTGGCCAGCCCTACTCGAGTCCCTTCCGGATGGCGCGCGAGATGCTCTTCGGCCCGGACGACCGCCTGCGCGTCACGGTCACAAGCTCCCAGGCTGGCTGCATCTACATCGTGAACGAAGGCCCGGATCCGGGGAGCGGCCAGATCACCTACAACGTCCTCTACCCGCGGGCGGCGGGGGGCGTCGCCTCCGCGAATCTGGCCGAAGGCCAGGAGGTCCACATCCCGAGCCCCGATACGTACTTCAAGCTCGACCAGGCACGGGGCACGGAAAGCCTGTGGCTGATCTTCGCGGGGAAGGAGGTCCCGGAGCTGGAGGCGGTGAAGGGGCTGGCCAATCCCAACGACAAGGGCGTGGTCAAGGACCCGGCCCAGGTCGCAGGCGTGCGACGCGTGCTGGGGCGCTACTCTGCCGCCCGGCCGGAGGCGGTCCCGGACGAGACGACGAAGCGCACCCTGCTCAAGGCCAAGGGCGACCTGCTCGTGGGCCTGCTCAAGCTGGAGCACATGTGAGGTGCTTGTGAAACGGAGGACAGCCGTGCGAAGAAGCGGCCGGTGGCGGCTCGGTTTCCTGTCGGCGTGGGCGGTGGCCGTGCTCGGGACGGCGTCGCCGGGGGCCCCGCCGCCCCAGGAAGAGACGAAGCGCGAGAAAGGGACGCGTCAGCTCTGGGACGAAGCCTTCGTCGAGAGCCGACCGCGTCCGTCGCGGGCCAAGACCCCGGTCCCCGGCCCTCCACGGGCGCCGGCCCCGCCGGGCGACGCCTTCGTGGGCGTGACCCTCTGGCGCCTGCGGCCCGCCGGCGCCCAGGACGAGGCGCGCGGCGTGGTGGTGCCGGCGTCCGACCAGAAGTGGCTCCCCGAGCGGTCCGAGGTCGACGTGCCGCTCAAGGAGGGCCAGCGCGTCCGGCTCAGCATCGAGGTCTCGCGTCCGGGCTACCTCTACGTGATCGACCGCGAACGCTACGCCGACGGCCGCCTGGGCGAGCCTCAGCTCGTCTTCCCCACCCTCCGCCTCCGCGGCGGCGACAACGCCGTGCAGGCGGGCCGCGTGATCGAGGTGCCGGACCTTCGGGACTCTCCACCCTGCTTCACCCTGAAGCGCAGCCGTGCGGACCACGTCGGGGAGACTTTGCTGCTGCTGGTGACCCAGGAGCCGCTCGCCGGGATCACGATCGGACGCGAAGCGCAGGCCCTGTCGCGGCAGCAGGTCGAGGAGTGGGAGAAGGCCTGGAGCGTGCCCCACCGCAAGCTCGAGACCCCGGGCGGCGCCGGACGTGCCTACACGCCGGTCGAGCACGCGGCGGGCGAGAGCGCGACGCGCCTGCTCACCCGCGACGAGCCGCTGCCCCAGACGCTGTACCGGGTCGAAGGCAAGGGGGGGCAGCCCGTCCTGGTGAGCGTCGACCTGCGGATGATGGCGACGGAACGGTAGCTCCCGGGCGGTCTGGGGTCCGCCGCTCACCCGGCCCGAAATCCCGCCCCCCGCCGGTCCGACCGAGTCGCGTTCGCGATTACGCCCATTCCGGTCCCTGTTCCGAGGGAGATATCCACGGTCAGGGGTGGCGTCCCGCGAGCTTGAACACGTAGCTGATGTTAGCGCTCGCCAGCAGCTTGGCTCCGTTCTGGTCCAGACTCGAGATGGTGCGTCCCACCGCGCCCGCGAGGGACAGAGACGGTGAGAGGCGCACGAAGACCGAGCCGGTCGCGTCCAAGCGGGAACGGCCTAAACCCGCGAGGTCGCTGGTCTCGCTCGGGCTCGTCGCGTGCAAGTACGAGAGGGCTCCCGTGAGGGTTACGCGCGGGGACACCGCCCGCTCCAGGGCCCCGGCCAGGAAGACGGCACCACGGGAGAAGTACCCCGCAGTGGCGAACCCGCGCACGCGACCGTTCCCGGCCTGGACGCTCACGGGCAGGGCCCAATTGACGCGCGAGAGGCCAAGCGTCGTGTCCGACACCGAGGCTTCGCTCAAGACCTCCAGCACGGGGCCCGCGGCAAGCCCCACCAGATGGTGATTGGGGTCGACGACTTTCACCTTGCAGGCAAGGTAGGTGTTTCCGCGGCCGCTCGACTGGTAGCCGTCGTCGTAGCTCGCCCAGTAGTGAGGAAGGCTGCCGCTCAACTGCACCCGGCTCGACACGCCGACCGCGGCGTCGAACACGGGCGCGTCCGTCTCCCCTCCGTCCAGCGACTCCGACCGGCCGATGGACAGGCCGATCGTCGCGTCGCCGGGCGCGAGCGTATCCGCGTCGTCGAGCCACGAGGCCAGGACGATTGCGCTGGTCGGGCTTCCCGTACCCCCACCCACCGCGGGGACGGGCAACTCGGTCCGGCCGGCCGTTCCTCGACCGTGCCCCCCCGCGCCCGGAGGGAGGGGCGGCCGCTTGGACTGACCCGGTGGCGGGCCCTGCTGACCGAGCGCCGTCCTCGGGACCAGCAGCGCGCACAAAAGGGCGGCGCACGCACAGTCCCTCGCGAAATCCACTTGAGGGGTCTCCCCGCCCCTGAGACGGCGACTCCGGCCGCCCGCGTAGGGCGCCCCGAGCATCATACAGGCAGGCGTCCCCCGGAGGCGGTGAGGTGATCCCGATCACACAGGAGCATGGAGACAGCCCAAAGGCGAAATAAAGGCCGCCACGAGACGTAAATCCGGTCGTGGATGAGAGTTCTCTGCCCTACATCAATCGGAGGTACGATCATGCTTAGAGTCCGACGGCATCTTCTTTGGACGGTGCTCGCCGCGGCCTCCATGGCGGGCTGTGGTAGCAGCACCCCCACGGCGCCCTCTGGCGGCGACACCGCCGGCCCCACGGGCGCCGGCAGGGCCACGATCATGCTGCAAGACAGCCCGTTCAGCGACGCGAAGGCGGTGCTCGTCACCTTCTCCGAGGTGAGCGTCCACATGAGCGGCGGGGACTTCGTGACCCTTCCCTTCGCCTCAGGCGGGAGCAGCCGCACCTGCGACCTCAAGAAGCTCGTGGGCGCCCAGGACGTGCTGGGCACCGGTCCGCTGGCTCCCGGCCACTACACCCAGATCCGGCTCGTCGTCTCCGGTGCGGTCATCTACTTCGACAACGCCTCGAGCGGTACGCCATGCGCGACCACGATGGCAGCGCCCGCTGGCCGTAACGCGCCGGTAGACGTGCCCTCGGGCGACCTGAGGCTCAACCGGGAGTTCGATCTCACGACCGCGCAGACCACCATCACGCTCGACTTCGACGGCGACCGGTCCATCAAGCAAGCCGGCAACGGTAAGTACATGATGAATCCCGTCGTCTCGGTCGTGAGCGTGAAGTAGCGGGGATCCTCCACGCCCATGGGCCGCCACGTCTAGCGTAAGCGGGACATGGTCGAGGCTGGCTCTAAGGAGATAGGGGCCGGTCGCAGGCCCCACAGGACCGTACGAGGCTGGCCATTCGCCGGAGCATGGTGATGGTCCGGCCCGAGTCGTCCCAGACCGACGCGAAGACACGGGCGTCCCGCATGCTGCGATCCGCCTGACGGGCATCCTCCAGGAGGAGGTTGACGGCGGGCCCGATTTGCCGCGGGTTGACCTGGCCCGCGTCCGCCCGGCTGTGGAGACCGCGGCTCTGCACCGCGAAGTAGTGCAGCTCCCCCAGGAACTGCTGGCCGCGATGCGGGTAGTCCCCCACCTCCCGCAGCGCCCTCTCGTGGGCCCGGGTGGCGCTGCTGTCGACGTCCTGGGCGAGCTGGCGGAACTCCTGGAGGCGCGACCCCGACAGCGCCGTGACCACGTGAGGGGCGGGCACCTCGACGTCGCGTCCGGCCAGGAGCAGCCTCATCCGCTCCAGAACGTCCAGAATCGCCTCCCAGTTCTCGTAGGTACCCTCCAGGGCGTGGGCGGAGCGGATGCGGTCGCTGACCTGGTGCGCGCGGGTCGTGAGATCCTCGACTTGCGCGGGCACTTCGAAGGGTAGGGTTGGCTTGTTGTCCACCAGCCGGTGGAAGGCGTCCGCGCTTCGCGCGAAGGAGCGGATCGACGCCAGAAACCTCGCTTCGGACGACGCTCCGTGCTGCACGTCGTTGATGGCACCCTCGAGCGCGCCTCGAGCGGTCTGGTCGAGGTGGAGGGCCAGGACGCGCAGGGTCTGGTAGCGCTGACCCTCGAGGGGGCCGTCTTGAGTCCCGTATGGGGTCTCTGCCGACCCCGCTTGCAAGGACGCGCCGAGCACGATGCCCCCGGCCGCGGTGGCCACCAACAGCAAGGTCTTTGCTCTCATCGACGTTCTCCTCTTCAAGCCCCGATACACGCCATGGTCCGGGCTGAGGGCGCAAAGCCGCCTTGCGGCTCCCCCGCGGGGAGCCGCAAGGGCCCGTGGCATCAGTACATGTCGCCGCCCGCCCCCATCCCGGCCGAGCTCTTCTCCCCCTTGGCTTCCGGGATCTCACAGATGATGGCCTCGGTGGTGAGCAGCAGCGACGCGATGGACGCCGCGTTCTGCAAGGCGTAGCGCACGACCTTGGTCGGGTCGATCACGCCCGCCTCCACGAGGTTCTCGTAGGTGTCGGTCAAGGCGTTGAAGCCCTCATCCGCCTTCATCTCCCGGACCCTGCCCAGGACCACGGCTCCCTCGTGGCCGGCGTTGCCCGCGATCTGGCGCAGGGGCTCCTCCAGGGCGCGCCTGATGATGCCGACGCCCACCGCCTCGTCGCCTTTGGCCTTGATGGCCTCCACCGCCTTGACGCAGCGCAGGAGCGCGACGCCGCCGCCCGCCACGATTCCCTCCTCGACCGCGGCCTTGGTGGCGTGCATCGCGTCCTCGACCCGGGCCTTCTTCTCCTTCATCTCGGTCTCGGTGGCCGCACCGACCTTGATCACGGCCACGCCTCCGACCAGCTTGGCCAGCCGCTCCTGCAGCTTCTCGCGGTCGTAGTCGGAGGTCGTCTCCTCGGCCTGGGTCCGGAGCTGCTTGACCCGGCCTTCGATGTCCTTCTTCTTGCCCGCGCCCTCGACGATCGTCGTGTTGTCCTTGTCGATGGTGATCTTCTTGGCCTTGCCGAGGTCATCGAGCTTGAGGTTCTCGAGCTTGATCCCGAGGTCCTCGGTGATGGCCTTGCCGCCGGTGAGGATCGCGATGTCCTCCAGCATGGCCTTGCGGCGGTCGCCGTAGCCGGGGGCCTTCACCGCGGCCACGTGCAGGGTGCCGCGCAGCTTGTTCACGACCAGGGTGGCCAGGGCCTCGCCTTCCAGGTCCTCGGCGACGATGAGGAGGGGCTGGCCGACCTTCGCGACCTGCTCCAGGACGGGGAGGAGATCCTTCATGCCGGAGATCTTCTTCTCGTGGATCAGGACGAGGGCGTTCTCCAGCACGCACTCCATCCGTTCGGGATCGGTCACGAAGTAGGGGGAGAGGTAGCCGCGGTCGAACTGCATGCCTTCCACGACCTCCAGCGAGGTCTCCATGGACTTCGCTTCCTCGACGGTGATGACCCCGTCCTTGCCGACCTTCTCCATCGCCTCGGCGATGATGTTCCCGATCGTATCGTCGTTGTTCGCGGAGATGGTGCCCACCTGCGCGATCATCTTGCCCTTGACCGGCTTGCTGAGCTTCTTCAGCTCCTCGGTGACGGCCGCGACGGCGGTCTCGATCCCCCGCTTCAGCTCCATCGGGTTCGCGCCCGCGGTGACGTTCTTGCTCCCCTCTCGGTAGATGGCCTGAGCGAGGATGGTGGCGGTGGTGGTTCCGTCGCCCGCCACATCGGAGGTCTTGCTCGCGACCTCCTTCACCATTTGCGCCCCCATGTTCTCCAGGGGTTCCTTGAGCTCGATCTCCTTCGCCACCGTCACTCCGTCCTTGGTGATCAAGGGCGAACCGAACTTCTTGTCGAGGACGACGTTGCGGCCCTTGGGGCCGAGCGTCACCTTGACGGCGTCCGCCAGACGGTTGACCCCGCGGAGGATCGACTGCCGGGACTCGTCACCGTACGTGATCTGCTTCGCCATGTTCTTGCCTGCTTCCTCAGTGTTTTCTTGGGACGACTAAGCCAGCACCGCCAGGACTTCGTCCTCGCGGAGGATCAGGACATCCTCACCATCGATCTTGATCTCGGTCCCGGTGTACTTTCCGAACAGGATCTTGTCGCCCACCTTGACGTCCAGGGCGATCTTGGTGCCGTTCTCGAGGATCTTGCCGTTCCCGACGGCCAGGACCTCGCCCTCCTGGGGCTTCTCCTTGGCGGTGTCGGGAATGATGATCCCGCCCTTCGCCGTTTCCTTCTCCTCGATGCGGCGGACGACCATGCGATCGTGAAGCGGACGTACTTTCATGTCTGTCTCCTTTTGATCAAGTGGGTGCTACCGGACCTCCGGCGGAATCGAGGCCGCTTCGGAAGGCGTCAGCCGCGAGAGGTCGCAATAGCCGCGGCGATTGAGGCACGCCGCGTAGTTGCGCACACGCTCGGCGCTGCTCATGGCTTGGGCTTCCGACCGACTGAGCAGGGAGGGAAGGCATACGGAATCAACATGGAGGCGACCCAGACGACCGAGAGGGCCGCGGCCAACGGCGCGACTAACGGAAAGACACTGAGCCGGCGACTCGACACGGAGTCCTTCATGGAGGTCTTCCTTCCAGCGATTCAGAACTGCTTTGGTGAGCTGTCGGGAGACGGGACTGCGTCGACAGCGCTCAGGAAAGCGGACTACGAGCCGATCATGTTACGCCTGCTCCGCCGATAACGCAAGCACAAACTGGAGGCCGTCCAACGAGAGCGTAGAGGAGTCAGCGCCGATTTGCCTTGACTTCCCGCGTTTCGGGTCTAACGTGAGTGTTGCCGACAAACGTCCCAAGGTGACAGGCGGGGTCGGGATCCCGTGCCCGTCACCCGCGGTGCCGTCCCCTCGCCCTCGGCGTACATGGGGACCTCGATTCCATCAAAGGCGATTGTACCAAATGAACAGGATACCCTCATTGCGTCTCTACGTCGCGGCCGCAGGCCTGTTGGCGCTGCTCCTGACCCCGGCCACGCTTCTCGCCCAGACGAAGACGGGCGAGCTCACGATCACCACCTCGTCGAAGCCGGCCCTGGCCCTCTTCCAGCAAGCCCGCGAGAAGATGGACAACCTCGAGACCGCCACGGCGGCCTCCCTGCTGGACGAGGCCATCCAGAAGGACCCCAACTTTGCCATGGCGTACGCCTACCGTGCCTTCGTGGGAGGCGGCTTCAACGTCCTCCGCCAAAACCTGGACAAGGCGGTCGTCCTCGCTGACAAGGTGTCGCCGGGCGAGCGGCTCTGGATCCTGGCCCAGCAGGCCCGGTCCGACGGGAACCTGCCGAAGGCCAAGACGCATGGCGACGAGCTGCTGAACCTCTATCCGAACGACAAGCGGGTCGCGCAGCTCGCGGGGAACTTCCTCGGCGACTCTCCGGCGGACCTCGGCGCCGCTCTCCGACACTACGAAAAGGCGGCCACTCTGGACGCCCGGTTCGCCTCCGCCTATAACGGGATCGGCTACGCCCAGTTCCGGCTCGGCGATTACACGGCGGCCGAAGCGGCGTTCAAGCAGTACATCGCCCTGCGCCCGGACTCTCCCAACCCCTACGACTCCTACGCCGAGCTTCTCATGAAGATGGGCCGCTACGACGACTCCATCGCGCAGTACCAGAAGGCGCTGGAGAAGGATCCCCAGTTCAGCAGCGCGCTGGCCGGGATCGGCCACAACGACGTGTTCAAGGGGGACTTCGCCCAGGGCCGCCAGTCCTACCAGCGTGAGTTCGATCAGTCGCCGAACGTCAGCGGCAAGACGGGCTCGCTCTTCTGGACCTCGACCTCCTACGTCCATGAGGGCAACGTGGTGGAAGCCCTGAGGGCGATCGAGCAGCAGCGTGTCTTCGCGGAGAAGGAGAACCTCGTCCCGACCGTGATCGGGACCCACGAGCAGGCTGCCTTCATCCTGGCCGAGTCGGGCGACCTCGCGGGCTCGGTCAAGCACATCGACGCCGCGTCGCGGTTGGTGGAAGAGTCGACGCTCCCCACCGCCACCAAGGAAGCGGCCCGCCTGCGGATGATGCTGGCGCGCACGCGCATCCTCACCGCGGTCCACGAGTTCGACTCGGCCAAGGCCCTGGTCGTGAAGTGCCAGGCCATGGTGGACGCCAGCCGGAATCCCGCCGAGGAGCGGGCCCTTCAAGGCGTCTTCGGCATGCTCGAGCTCGAGCAGGGCCACAATGACCAGGCCCTGGCTCACTTCGCCAAGGCCGACCCGGAGAGTGCGTACGATCTCTTCTACACGGCCGTCGCGCAGGAAGGGAAGGGCGACAAGGCCGAGGCGGCCAGGTTGTACGCTAAAGTAGCCACCTGGAACCAGAACGACCTGGGCTATGCCCTGGTGCGCGCAAGGGCGCGCGCCAAGAAGTCGTAGACGACGCGAACCCGACCCCGCCCCGCAAGGGGCGGGGTCACCGCGTTTCCTCAACGAGGAGGATCGAATGGCCCTACCGCCCATCTACGACCCCGAAACCGTGGCCCCCATGTGGCAGGAGCTCGCCGCGGTCGGGGTCGAACCGCTGACTACCCCCGAGCAAGTAGACCAGCTCCTGGGAGCCCGCTCCGGGAGCGCTCTCGTCATCGTGAACTCCGTTTGCGGCTGCGCGGCCGGGCAGGCTCGCCCCGGTGTGATGCTCGCCCTCCAGAACTCGGTGATCCCGAACCGCTACGTCACGGTCTTTGCCGGAGTCGATCGCGACGCGGTGGAGCGCGCCCGGGAGTACATGACGGGCTATCCCCCCTCGTCGCCCTCCATCGGCCTCTTCAAAGATGGGAAGCTGGTCTTCATGCTCCACCGCTCCGACCTTCAGCAGATGAACGAGCAGCAGGTCTCAGGGGCACTGCGGAAGGCCTTCGACGAGCACTGCACCAGGCCCGGCCCTTCGATCGACCCGGAGAAGTTCAAGCAGATCCTGCCGTACCGGGGCTGCGGCTCGCAGATTCCTCTGATGGGTGGGCGCTAGTCATTCATCGACCCCCCACCCTGTCTCTCCACGGCTCCGCGTCTCCTTCGCCGCGCGACGCTTGTTTTCGCGGCAACCCCAGAGCAAACTGAGCCTTCCGGCGACGGGCGCCCGCCTGCCCAGCACGCGGCCGGAGAGACCCCGCGCGGGGAGGACATTGAAAGCATCGTTCGGCCTGCTCGGGAGCCGCGCTCCGCGGAGGGCCGAGAAGCCCCTCCGCGACGAGCTTCTGAGCATCGAACGACTGGAAGAGAGGGCGAGAGCCCTCGCGGCCAGGTTCACCCTCGACCCGAACCCCCGGCGGGCGTCGCGGAACGTCCTGCCCCGCTTCGACGACAACGCCCGCGTCCTGCGCGAGGCCTATCTCACCATGGCCGACGACGTGCACCGGGGCGAGTTCGTCACCCCCGCGGCGGAATGGCTCCTCGACAACTTCCATCTCGTGGCCTCCGAGGTCCTGGGCGTACGTCGGAACCTCCCGCCCGGCTACTACCGCGAGCTGCCCAAGCTCGCTCTGCGGGAGCTCGCGGGCGACGCCCGCGTCTACGCCATGGCGGTGGAGCTCATCCGTCACAGCGACAGTCGCCTGGACCGGCAGCAGCTCGTGCGCTTCATGAACAGCTACCAGGCCGTGGCCCCCTTGACGATCGGCGAGCTGTGGGCCTGGCCCAGCATGCTGAAGCTGGCCCTCATCGAGAACCTGAGGCGGCTCGCGGAGGAGACCCTCGAGGCCCGCGAGGCCGTGCGGGCGGCCGACGCCTACGTGGCCGGGATCGACGCCGCCCACGGGAGGCCGCCGCCCCTGCCCAAGGACCTCCACCCGGGTTATGTCCTTCAGCTGCTCCAACGCCTGCGCGAGTACGGCCCCCGCCTTTCCGCCGTCCGCGCCGGCGTCGACACCCACCTCTCCGCCCAGGAGATGACCTCCGAGGACGCCATCCGGAGTGAGCATCAGCGCCAGGCCGCGGCCCAGGTTTCCGTGGCGAACGCCATCACGAGCCTCCGGTTCTGCGCAACCCTCGACTGGAGCCAGTACTTCGAGACGGTCAGCCTGATCGAGCGCGTGTTGCAGCGCGACCCGGCCGGGGCCTACGGGAGCATGGACTTCCTGAGCCGCGACCGCTACCGCCAGGCGGTGGAGGAGTTGGCCGAGCCCACCGGAGAAGCGCAGCTACGCGTGGCTCTGCGGGCGGTCGAGAGCGCTCGCCAGGCCACGGAGAGCGGGCAGGTGGCGGATCGCGCCGCTCACGTCGGCCACCACCTCATCGGTAAGGGCCGTCCCGGCCTCGAGACCGACGTCGCCTATCGTCCACGCCTCGGCCGGCGGGCGCGGCGTTTCCTCTTCGCGCAGGCCACCGCCGTCTATCTCGGGTTGATCGGGCTCGTGACGGCCCTCCTGCTGAGCCTCGGGCTCAGCTACCTCCACGGGCAGGGCGCGTCACCCTGGGTGTGGGCAGGCGCCGCGTTGCTCCTGTTGCTGCCGGCCAGCGAGGTGGCGATCGCCGTCGTCCAGCGCCTGACCGCCCGCTGGGCGCCGCCGCGACGCCTCCCCCGCCTCGAGTTCCCCGCGGGAATCCCGGACGACGCCCGGACCATGGTGGTCGTGCCCACCCTGCTCACGAGCGTGCCCGCGGTGACCGGGCTACTCGAGCACCTCGAGGTGCTGGCTCTCGGGAACCTCGACCCGCGCATCCACTTCGCGATCCTCAGCGACTTCGTCGACGCCCCCGCCCGCGAGATGCCGGAGGACGAGGCGATCCTCGAGGCCGCCCGTGCGGGCATCGAGGCCCTGAATGCCCGCTTCGGCGAGGGGCGCACGGATCTGTTCTACCTGTTCCATCGCGCGCGACAGTGGAACCCGAGGGAGAGCGTGTGGATGGGCTGGGAGCGCAAGCGGGGGAAGCTCGAGGAATGGAACCGCCTGGCGCGTGGAGCCACGGACACGAGCTTCTCCGTGCAGGTCGGTGACGTGGAGATCCTCCCCCGCGTGCGATACTGCCTCACCCTCGACTCCGACACGCGCCTGCCGCGAGACGCCGCGAAGAAGCTGATCGGCATCATCGCTCACCCCTTGAACCGCCCCTACTTCGACGTCCACCTCGGCCGCGTCACCGAGGGCTACGGGATCCTGCAGCCCCGGGTCAGCGTGACCATGGCCAGCGCCGCCGGCTCGCTCTTCGCCCGCCTCTACGCCGGCCACACCGGAGTCGACCCCTACACCACCGCGGTGTCGGACACCTACCAGGACCTGTTCGGGGAGGGGATCTTCACGGGCAAGGGGCTCTACGACGTGGACGCGTTCATGGCCGCCCTCGACGGGCGCGTGCCCGAGAACGCCCTTCTCTCCCACGACCTCTTCGAAGGGGTCTACGCCCGCACGGCGCTCGTCACGGACGTGGAGGTGGTGGACGACTATCCCGCGAGCGTCCTCGTCCACGCGCGGCGCCAGCATCGTTGGGTACGTGGCGATTGGCAGATCCTCTGGTGGCTGTTCCCCTGGGTGCCAACCCGCTCGGGCCTGACGCGCAACCGCCTGCCCCTCATCTCGCGGTGGAAGATCTTCGACAACCTGAGGCGCAGCCTCGTGGCCCCCGCGACCGTCGCCCTGCTCCTTCTGGTCTGGGCGCTCCTGCCGGGAAGCCCGGCGGTCTGGACGGCCGCCATCCTGGCCGCGGTCGCCTTTCCCCTTTATCCGCTGCTCCTGGAGGCCGCCTCTGGCCCCTGGCCACAACAGCCGTGGCGCGTCTTCCTGCGCGCCGTGTGGGAGGACGGGAAGACCGGCCTCGCCCAGGCATCGCTGCAGGTCACGTTCCTGGCCAGCCAGGCTTACGAGCGGGCCCACGCGATCGTCCTGACCCTCGTTCGTCTGGGGGCGACCCAGCGCCGCCTGCTGGAGTGGGAGACGGCCGCGGCCAGCGCGGCCCGAGGGGCCGGCCTGGCGAGGCGAACGAGCGCGCGCCAGTTCCTGGTCGAGATGATCGCGAGCCCGGTGATCGCGCTCATGGGCCTCCTCCTGATCGGGATGGCGCGCCCGGAAGCCCTCCTCACGGCCGTCCCGGTCCTCACCTTGTGGGTGGCCGCGCCGCTGATCGCGCATGCCTTGAGCCGGCCCGTGCTACCGAGGCGTGTCGAGCCAGGGAAAGAGGACGGCCAGTTCCTCCGTCTCATCGCCCGCAACACGTGGCGATACTTCGAGGCGTTCATGGGCCCGGAGGACCACGCTCTGCCCCCGGACAACTTCCAGGAGACACCGACGCCCCGGATCGCCCACCGGACCTCGCCCACGAACATCGGCATGGGGCTCGTCGCGGCCTTGGCCGCCCACGATCTGGGCTTCATCGGGACGGACGATCTCGCCTCCCGGATCGACGCCACCCTCACCACCATGGAAGGCCTCGAACGCTTCGAGGGCCACCTGCTCAACTGGTACGACACGCAGAGCCTGGCCCCCCTCCCGCCGCGCTACGTTTCCACCGTCGACAGCGGCAACCTCGCCGGGGCTCTCATGACCCTGGCGGAAGGCCTGCGCCAGCTGAGCCTGCCCGACCTCGCGCGGCGCGCGGCCGCGTTCGCAGACGGGATGAGCTTCCGGTTCCTCTACGACCCGCAGCGCCGGATCCTCTCCATCGGCTATCGTCTCGCCGACGACGCGGGGCCGGGCCGTCTGGATTCCTCCTACTACGACCTCCTGGCCTCGGAGGCGCGCCTGGCGAGCTTCGTCGGCATCGCCAAGGGCGACCTCCCGGAAGCGCACTGGTTCCACCTGGGACGGCTCGTCACCAGCGTCGACGGGACGCCCGCCCTGCTGTCGTGGAGCGCCACCCTGTTCGAGTACCTGACGCCGCTCCTCTTCATGAAGGGCTATCCGGAGACCCTGCTCGACCAGACGTGCCGGATGGCCGTGCGGCGGCAGATCGAGTACGCGACGGATCGCGGCGTGCCCTGGGGGATCTCGGAGTCCGCCTACAACCTCGTGGACCGGCACGACAACTATCAGTACAAGGCCTTCGGGGTCCCCGGTCTCGGCCTGAAGCGAGGCCTGGGGGACGAGCTGGTGGTCGCTCCCTACGCCACCGCCCTGGCCGCCATGCTCGACCCGTCCGAGGCCGCCCGCAACCTGCGGCGCCTGGCCGCGGAAGGACTCGAGGGTGCGTACGGCTACTACGAGTCCATCGACTATACGCACGGGAAAGCCGACGAGCCCGGGAGCGCCGGGAGAAGAGGGAGCCTCTCCCAGGGAACGGTCGTGCGGGCGTTCATGGCCCATCACCAGGGAATGACCCTGGTGTCCCTCGCCAACGCCCTCCTCGGCGATCCCATGGTGAAGCGCTTCCATGCCGACCCGCGCGTGCAGGCCACGGAGCTGCTGTTGCAGGAGCGGGTCCCCCGCCAGGCCCCCATCACCCAGCCGCGACCGGTCGAAGAGACCCGCCGGGCGGGCCCGGTGCCCGCGGTCGCGATTCGCCGCTTCCGGTCGCCGCATACGCGGTTCCCTCACGCGCAGTTCCTGTCGAACGGCAACTACACCGCGGTCGTGACGAACGCAGGAGGAGGCGCCAGCTTCTGTCGGGGCCGCGCGGTGACGAGGCACCGCGAGGATCCCACCCGCGACCCGGGAAGCCAGTTCCTCTACTTGCGCGACGTGCGGAGCGGCTCCGTGTGGTCCCCCACCTTCCACCCCACCTCGAAGGAGCCGGAGGACTACCTGGTCTCGTTCCTCGCGGAGAAGGCGACCTTTCACCGCCGCGACGACGACATCGCCACCCAGCTCGACATCGCGGTCTCGACCGAGGACGACGTCGAGGTGCGCCGGCTGGCGGTGACCAACCACAGCGATCGTCCCCGCGAGATCGAGGTCACCAGCTATGCCGAGATCGTCCTCGCCCCGTCGGCCGACGATCTGGCCCACCCGGCCTTCGGGAAGCTGTTCGTGGAAACGGAATGCCTTCCTGAGAGCGCCGCCCTCCTCTGCCACCGGCGGCCACGCGCCCCGGACGAGCCAGGGGCGTGGGCGGTTCACGTCCTGAGCCTCGAAGGCCGGACGCAGGGGCCGGTGGAGTGGGAGACCGACCGCGCGCGCTTCCTGGGTCGGGGGCGCGGTCCCGAGAACCCACAGGCCCTGGACGGACGCACCCTCTCCGGCACGACCGGGTTCGTGCTCGATCCTGTCGTCAGCCTCCGCCAACGCATCCGCCTGGCACCGGGCGGCTTCATGAGGCTGTCCCTTGCCACCGGGATGGCGCCCTCCCGGGAGACGGCGGTGGCCCTCGCCCAGCGCTACCACGAGCCGAGCGCGGCCGCGCGGACCTTCGCCCTCGCCTTCGCGCACGCGCAGAGCGGCCTCCGGCATCTCGGTATCTCGAGCGACCAGGCCATGCTCTTCGAACGCCTGGCCTCGCGGGTGCTGTACGCCGACGGATCGCTCCGCGCGAGCCCGGAGCTTCTGGCCCGGAGCACGCTCGGCCAGGAAGGTCTCTGGCCGCACGGCATCTCGGGCGATCTCCCCATCCTCCTGGTGCGGGTGGTCGAGGAGGACGACCTGCCGCTCGTGCGCCAGGTCCTGCAGGCGCAGGAGTACTGGCGCCTGAAGGGGCTGAGCGCCGACGTCGTGATCCTCAACGAGCACCCCGTGAGCTATCTCGACGAGATGCACGCACAGCTCACGGCCCTCCTGGACAATGGACCCTGGAGGACGTGGAAGCACCGGCCCGGCGGGGCGTACCTGCTGCGGGGGGACCGCATGGCGGAAGCCGAGCGCATCCTCCTCGCCGGTGTGGCACGCGCCGTCCTGAGCGGCGAGCGGGGTGAGCTGGCCAACCAGCTCGACCGGCTCGATCCCGAGTGGCCGGAACCGGGGGAAATAGCGCCCTCCGCGGAGCCGAGGTCCGCCGCCGCGTCGCCGGCGGAGGTAGCCGTGCCTCCGCTCGCCCTGGCCAACGGAATGGGCGGCTTCGCCGACGACGGACGCGACTACGTGATCATCCTCGAAGCGGACCAGGAGACGCCCTTGCCCTGGGCCAACGTCATGGCCAACCCCGCGTTCGGGACGGTGGTGACGGCCTCGGGCTCGGCCTACACGTGGTCGGAGAACAGCCGCGAGAACCGCCTCACGCCCTTCGCGAACGACCCCGTGACCGACCCCACGGCCGAGGCGCTCTTCGTCCGCGACGACGAGACGGGAGAGGCGTGGTCGCCCACGCCGGGCCCCATGCCCCGTACGGGTGCGGACGGTCGCTTCGTGATCCGGCATTGCGCCGGGCGCACGCGCTTCGCTCGCGTAGCGCACGGCCTGCGCCACGACCTGGACCTGTTCGTGGACCCGAAGGACCCGGTGAAGTTCTCCCTGCTCACGCTCACGAACGAGAGTGGAAGGGCGCGCCGCCTGAGCGTGTTCGCCTACAACGAGTGGGTCCTGGGGCCGCCGCGAGCCGGCCAGAACACGCACGTGGTGACCGAGCTCGACCCCCCGACGGGGGCGATCCTGGCCCGGAACGCCTACAACCAGGAGTTCGCGGGACGCGTGGCCTTCGCGCAGGCGAGCGAAGGAGCGCGCTCGGCAACGGGAGACCGCTTGTCGTTCCTGGGTCGCAACGGGTCCTTGGCGCGGCCGGCGGCCCTTCGCCGGGAAGCGCTGTCGGGCCGATTCGGGGCGGGGCTCGATCCCTGCGCTGCGCTGCACGTCCCCCTCAGGCTGGTCCCTGGAGAGACGCGCCGCCTCGTGTTCCTCGTGGGGCAAGGGAAGGATGTGGACGAGGCCCGCAAGCTGGTGGGCCGCCACGGTCGCGTAGAGGCGGCAGAGGCCGCCCTCGAAGCCGTGCGCCAGAGCTGGGACGGCATCCTCGACACGGTCCGGGTCCGTACGCCGGACGACTCCTTCGACCTGCTGATGAACCGCTGGCTGCTCTATCAGGACGTGAGCTGCCGGCTGTGGGCCCGGTCTGCCTACTATCAGCCGGGCGGCGCGTTCGGCTTCCGCGACCAGCTTCAGGACGTCATGGCCCTTTCGCTCGCCCGGCCGGACCTCTTCAGGGAACACCTGTTGCGAGCCGCGAGCCGTCAGTTCGTCGAGGGCGACGTCCAGCACTGGTGGCACGAGCCGAGCGGCCGCGGCACCCGCACGCGCTGCTCCGACGATCTGCTGTGGCTTCCCTACGCGGTGGCGCACTACGTCCGGACGACGGGCGACACGGGCGTACTCGATGAGCCGGTGCCGTACCTCGAGGCCCCCCTGCTTGCCCCGGATGCAGCCGACGCCTACTTTCAGCCGAGGGTCTCCGCGCTCGAGGGGTCCCTCTTCGAGCACTGCCTGCGCGCCATCGACAAGGGACTGACCGTGGGCGCCCACGGCCTTCCCCTGATGGGGAGCGGGGACTGGAACGACGGCATGAACCGCGTGGGGCGGGAAGGGCGTGGGGAGAGCACGTGGGTAGGCTTCTTCGTCCACGGCATCCTTCTCGAGTTTGCCTCGCTCTGCGAAGCCCGAGGAGACCAGGCCCGGCCCGAGCGCTACCGGGGCGAGGCCAGACGCCTCGGCAGCATGCTCGAGCAGACCTGGGACGGCGAATGGTACCGGCGGGGCTACTACGACGACGGCACGCCTCTGGGCTCGGCCCAGAACGACGAATGCAGGATCGACGCGATCGTGCAGTCCTGGGCGGCGCTCTCGGCCGCGGTTCCCGTGCGCTTCGCGGAACGGGCCATGGACGCCATCCGCACCCATCTGATCCGCCGCGGGCCGCAGGTCCTGCTCCTGCTCACCCCGCCCTTCGACCATTCGGCGCAGGAGCCGGGGTACATCAAGGGCTATCCCCCCGGGGTGCGGGAGAACGGCGGCCAGTACACCCACGCCGCCCTCTGGGTCGTCATGGCCATGGCGCGGCTCGGCAGCGGCGACGAGGCGGTGGAGCTCTTCCACATGCTCAATCCCGTCAACCACGCGAGAACCGCGGCCGACGTCGAGCGCTACCGGGCCGAGCCGTACGTCGTGGCCGGAGATGTCTACGCCCACCCGGCCCACGCCGGCCGCGGGGGCTGGACGTGGTACACCGGCTCCGCGGCCTGGATGCACCGGGCGGGCCTCGAGAGCATTCTCGGCCTCCGGCGCCGGGGCTCGACCTTCGAGATGGACCCCTGCATCCCGTCCTCCTGGCCCGACTACGCGATCGTCTGGCGCTTCGGCCGGACCCGCTACGAGATCGCGGTCTCGAACCCGGAGCGCCGGTGCCGCGGGATCGCGGAGGCGGAGCTGGACGGTGTTCCCGTCGATTCCGGCGCCATCCCTCTCGTCGACGACGGCGGCACGCACCAGGTGCGGGTGGTGCTGGGCGGACTGAAGCGCCTCCTGCCGCCCCTGGCCAGGCAGGGCGCGACCGCGCCCGTGTGACCCCTATTTCGGCGCGCAGGCGGCCGACGCCAGCCTGAAGCGCTTGCCGGTGCGCTCGTGCACGAGCACGCAGCGCGAGCCGTTCTTCACCAGGCGGAAACGCTCCGGCCGCCCCGTCTCCCGCCCGTCCAACCGCGCGCCCTCGGGGTCGCGGGCGCGAGCGCGCTCGATGATCAGCGCGCTGTCGTGCGTGAGCGCGTCCTCGGCGATCGCGAGCGGCACGCGGTTGAGCGCGCGGCTCACCACGCGGAGCAGCTCGGCGCGGCTCTCGGCGGTCGGGGTGGTGAGCACGGCCGGCACATCCCTCCCCGCGGACCCCGTCGCGCACGCCGCCATGGAGAGCAGTCCCGCAAGCGTCCGCACGGCCAGCAAGAGCGTCCCTCCGGTCAGCGGCGCAGGATCCGGTTCTCGCGCCACGGCGACTTGTGGGCGAGGCCGTCCGTCGCCGACGCGCCCCGAACCAGGTCCGCGTTCCTGGATGCGGTCGCGGCGGCCGGGCAGCCCTGATCCAGGCGATAAGCCAGCGCGGCCGCCAGGCGGCCCTCGTGCCGGTCGCCGAGCTCGTGGCCGAAGTCGTCGCCCACCGAGCAGCCGGGCAAGGCGACGCCGGGGCTGCTCACCGTATTCGCCGGGGAGAAGCCGTCCGGGTAATCGCCGAACCCCTGCGCGTTGACCCCCTGGAACTCGATCGAGAAATACGTGGTGCCGCAGTTGTCCGCCGGGTAGAAGCCGTAGGGCTTGCCGCAGGTGGTGGTGCCGATCTGGATCACCCGCACGCCGACGCCGCGCAGGCCGTTGATGATCGCTTCGCTCGCCGAGCATGTGTTCGGGCTGCTGAGGACGAAGACGCGCGGCAGGCTCAGGGTCGGCAACGGCTGGTCCTTCGGGCCCGAAAACCCCTGGGATGTGCCGTGGAAGGGTATGGGGGCCAGCCGCTCCCCGGTGACCGGATCCGTCGTCGCATACTTGTCGTTGAACACCGTCTTCTCGAATCCCTGGCCGGTGGTCGGGCCCGGCCCCGCGATCATGTAGGCCACTTCGCTCGCAATGTCGAGATAACCGCCCCCGTTGTAGCGGATGTCGAGCACGAGGTCGCTCACCCCGGCTCCCTGGAGCTGGCTGAAGGCGCTGACCAGCTGTTGCTCGGCGGTGGCGATGTGGTCGTTGAACAGCATGTACCCGACCGTTCCCGCCCGCGTCCCTATGGTCTCGACGCTTTGCACCGGCGTCGACGTCACGTTGGCGGCGACCATGGTCACGGTGCGCGGGGTCGCGGCTCCGAGATCGACTATCGAGAAGGAATGGGACGCGCCGGGCGCGGAGGGGAACAACCCCGCGTTCAGGGTGTTGATGCTCGTGCTGTCCGTGGCGTTCACCAGGTCGACCCCATCGACGGTCAGAACTTGCGCGCCGCGCGCGAGATTGGCGGACGCCGCCGTGGCCGGCGAGTTCGGCTCCGTGTAGGCCACCACCACCTGGCGGGGCGGCCGGGAGGAGACGACGACCCACTGCGCGCCGTAACCGGCTTCCACCCCGGATTGCGACAGCGCCACCCACTGGTCCGTCGGATAGGTGAAGTGGAACTTGTCCTTCGGGTTGCCGGACGCCGTGGTCGCGGAGGTCTTCAACAGGTTGAAGTAGTCGGCCGTTGCGTAGGAAGCCGGATTCAGGTCGGGCACCTCGCGGTACCAGAGGTACAGGTCGTGCGTCCACGAGCGCAGCCAGTTGTTCTGCGTGAGCGTCGAGCCTGGCTTGTCGGGGTAGGCCTTGCCGGTGGTGGGGTCGGTGCCGGCCCGCGGAGTCGCGCACTGTGCGGCAAACGTCGACGCGGGCTGGAACACGCCCGCCGTCCACGAGGTCTGCCCCGCTGAATTGCTGCTGTCGCTGCCGCCGCAGCCCCAGAGGGTGGCCAACGCCGCGGCGACGAGCCAATGGCGCAGCGTTCTCATGAGTCCATCATAGCTCCTGGCGAGCAGAGAATAAGCCAGGGAATGGAAATCGGCGATCTCCTCGTCCGGGGCACGATCTGGCTGAGCCTGCTCGCCTGGGTGGTCGGCGAATGGCGGCGCTCCGCGCACCGCGGAACGAAGGCTGCGGGTCGGACCGAGTGGACCGCAGGCGCCCTCGCTGCGCTCGGCCACGCCGCCGCCGCCTTCCACCTCCGCCACGGCTGGAGCCACACGGCCGCGCTCGCGGAGACCGCGCGCCAGACCGCGGCCGTCACCGGCCTCGATTGGGGCGGCGGCATCTACGTGAACTACCTTTTCCTCGCGGTCTGGACGGCCGACGCCGGCTGGTGGTGGCTGAACCCGGAGAGCTTCGGACGCCGGCCGAAAGCGCTCGACCGGGCGGTGCGCACCTTTCCCTTGTTCATGTTCGTGAATGGGGCGGTCGTCTTCGGCCAGGGGCCCATACGCGTCGCGGGCACGGCCGCCGTGCTGGCTGTCATCGCCGCGTGGTACCGTGGCCGCGGGGCGCAGAGGGCCGACCATGGGTGAGACCGGGACGGGGCCGCTGCCGCGCCTGGGGGTGGCTCGCTGGCCCTTCTACTACGGCTGGGTGAGCCTCGGGATGGCCGCCCTGGCCATGGTCGGGACGCTGCCCGGCCGCACGCAGGGTCTCGGGCTCGTCACCGAGCCGCTCATGCGCGACTTTTCGATCGACCGGGTGCTCTTCGCGGAGATCAACCTGGTGGCGACGCTGGTGGGTTCGCTCTTCTGCCTCGGAATCGGCCGTCTGATCGACCACAACGGCAGCCGGCTCGTGCTGACGGTCGTATCCTTCTGCCTGGGCGCGGTGGTGCTGGCCACCAGCGGAACCCGCGGCGTGTGGCCGCTCCTCGTGCTCATCACGCTCACCCGCGGCTTCGGTCAGAGCGCGCTCTCGGTGGCGAGCCTCGCCCTCGTCGGCAAGTGGTTCTCGCGCCGGCTCAGCCTGGCCATGGGCGTGTACGCGCTGGTCATGAGCATCGGCTTCATGGGCGCTTTCCCGGCGGTGGGCGCGGCCGTGCAGGCGGGCGGCTGGCGCTCCGCCTGGGCCGGGGTCGGTCTCGCTCTCGTCCTGGTTCTCGCTCCCCTCTGCTGGTTGTTCGTGCGCTCGACACCCGAGGACGTCGGCCTCGAGCTGGACGGCCAGCGCGCCCCCACCGAGGACGCGGCGGAGGCCACGGGGGCAACCCTGACGGAGGCGCTCGCCACGCCGGCCTTCTGGGTCTTCGCGCTCGCCGCTTCCGTCTACGGCCTCGTGGCCTCGGGGATCGGGCTCTTCAACGAGTCGATCCTGGCCGAGCGCGCCTTCGAAGCCTCGACCTATTACCGCACCCTGGTCGTGACCGCGCTGACCGCCCTCCTCGGGAACGTCGCGGGCGGCGCTTTCGCCTCGCGCGGCTCCCTGCGGTGGCTGCTGGCAGTGGCGATGCTGCTCCTGACCCTCTCGCTCGCTGCCCTTCCCCACGTGACGAGCCAGGCCCACGTGATGGCCTACGCGGTGGTCATGGGCCTGGCGGGCGGCTTCGTGATGGTCGTGTTCTTCACCTTCTGGGGACGCGGCTACGGTCGCGCCCATCTCGGCCGCATCCAGGGGGCCGCCCAGATCCTGACCGTGCTCGCCTCGGCGGTAGGCCCGCTGCTCCTCGCCCAGTGCGTGGCGTGGACGGGCTCCTACGCGGCGGCTTTCTACACGCTGGCCGTGGTCGTGGCCCTGCTCGGCCTGGCCGCGGTCGTCGTGCCGCTGCCGGCCGGCGCCGAAGCCCGAGCGGCCACGGTCTGAGCCGGCCCGGCCACCTTGCACCGCACGGCCAGATGGCCGGGCGAGAAGCGATAGCGCGCACGATCCCGCCGTAGAACAGCTGAGCGCGGGGCGACTCGTCGCGGGCCGCCCCGTCTTCATCGACTACTTGATCGACTACTTGTAGGCCCCGACCCCGCAGACCTGGTCGCCGGCTCTCTTGAGGTAGCTGACCTTCGGCTCGACCTTGTCGGAAACGGGGTTCTTGTAGCGGTATTCGACGGTCCCCCCGCCCTTCTTGCCGAGCTCAAGCAACTGCTTCCCGATCTCCTTGCCGTCGGCGTCCTTGACCGCCGCGACCTCGGTCCCCACCATCTTGGGGTCCCGGTGCGCCGTGATCTTCCCGTCCGGACCATAGCAGAAGACGTACAGCTCCCGGTCGACGAAGCGGCCCTTCGGGTTGTTGAAGGCGGCCAGCGCCTTGGCATCGCCATCGGTCTGAACCAGCTTCACCGCCTTGTCGAGCAATGCCTGCGCCTCCGCGGACGTGGCCTTCTGGCCCGCCAGGACCAGGGAAGCGAGCGCGTAGGAGCCGCTGACAATCAACGCAATGCGCTTCATGAATCGACCTCTTGCTTCGGGGGCCACCCCTCGGTGGCCATTCCCAGGGGGAGTCTCACGCTAGCACGGAACGACGACGGCGTCCTTCCGAAGATGGTGGAAGCGACGGTTCTCGCGGCGAGGGGCTCCGCGAGGCAGCAAACACGAAGGGGAGCGACTGCCGCTCCCGGATGTCCCGGATTATTCTGGTCGGGGCGAGAGGATTCGAACCTCCGACCTCTTGGTCCCGAACGATCCCGAGGGGAGTCCCCCAAGGTCTCACCCGACCCAAGTCCCTCTCCCGACAAGAAGAAGCCCGACGACGAGACCCGCTGAAACCCGCCCCGGCCGGAGGAAATGGTAGCAAGGTGGTAGCAACTTCTCGGCGCTGCCGCATCCGCTCCAAGTCCGCCGTCTCGCCTGAATGAGAGTGCCGTTCGGGGTTGTCGGCGCGATCTCGCCGGTGGCCATCGGCTGGTCCTCCGAGGTGCCTCAGCGGTGGTACGGTAGACCGACTCAGACGCGCGGAGGACGGCGGGTGCGACGAAGGGACGAGCTGATCGGGGAGATCGAGAAGGCTGAAGCGCTCCTGTCCCACCTCGAAGCTGAGCAAGAGCAGGCGCGGGCTCGCGTGGCGGCTCTTCGGGAAGAACTGGCCTCTCAGGGGCGGGCTGAGCCCGGGATTCGTGTCCACCTGCCGCCCACTCCGTCGCAGCCGGTGCCCCGGAGCCCCCAGGAGAAAGTCAGGCTGTTTCGGCAGCTCTTCCGCGGTCGTGCAGATGTCTTCCCGACTCGGTTCGTGAGCAGGAAGACCGGCAAGCCGGGGTACGCGCCGGCCTGCACGAACAAGTTCGTCCGGGGCGTCTGCGAGCTTCCGAAGATCAAGTGCGGGGAATGCCCGAATCAGGCGTTCGTTCCTGTGGACGACGCGGCGGTGCTAGCGCACCTGCAGGGCCGGCACGTCATGGGGGTGTACCCACTCCTCGAGGACGACACCTGCTGGTTCCTGGCGGTCGACTTCGACAAGAGCACCTGGACGGAGGACGTCCTGGCGTTCGTCGCTACGTGTCGGGATGTCGGCCTTCCGGCCGCGGTCGAGCGGTCGCGCTCGGGGAACGGCGCCCATGTCTGGTTCTTTTTCAGGGAGCCTGTCCCTGCCGTGATCGCTCGAAGGATGGGCTGCTTTCTCATCACCGAGACGATGTCCCGGCGTCACGAGCTCAGCATGGACTCCTACGACCGTCTGTTCCCGAGCCAGGATACGATGCCGAGAGGTGGCTTCGGCAACCTGATTGCGTTGCCTCTTCAACACGGGCCCCGGCAGCAGGCCAATTCCGTGTTCCTCGACGATCAGCTCCAGGTCTTGGCGGGCGAACAGCAGTGGGCCTACTTGGCGGCCCTGACCAGGATCGATCGCCGGACTGTCGAGAGAATCGCGGGAGAGGCGGTGCGGCAAGGTTCGGTCATCGGCGTTCGTAGGGCAGAGCCGATTGACGAGGAAGAAGGCGAGCCATGGGCTCGCCCGCCATCGGGCAGGCCGCGCGTCGTCCGGATCACGGAGCCGCTTCCGGAGCGAGTACGCAGCGTCCTCTCGCAGCGTCTCTTTGTCGAGAAGGCTGGCTTGCCCTCTCCGCTCCTGAACCAGATCAAGCGCCTCGCCGCCTTCCAGAACCCGGAGTTCTACAAGAAGCAAAACATGCGCCTCTCCACCGTCCTGACGCCGCGGGTGATCTCCTGCGCCGAGGACCTGCCCCAGCACGTTGGCCTCCCAAGAGGATGCCGGTCTGAACTGGAGACGTTGCTTCGCGAACACGGGGTGACCCTCGACGTGGAGGACAAGAGGGAGAGTGGAAAGCCCCTTCGGGTCTCCTTCCGCGGCGAATTGACGCGCCTTCAGCGCCAGGCAGCCCGCGCCCTCCTCGCCCACGAGATCGGCGTCTTCGTTGCCCCACCCGGCGTGGGCAAGACGGTCCTGGGGACGTACCTGGTCGCCGAGCGGGGCTGCAGCACGCTCATCCTGGTGCACCGCCGGCCCCTCCTCGACCAGTGGCGCGCCCAGCTCTCGCTCTTCCTGGGCGTCGAGCCCAAGGCCATCGGCCAGATCGGGGGCGGGAAACACTCGGCGAACGGACGCCTCGACGTGGCGATGATCCAAAGCCTCGTGCGCGCGGGCAAGGTGGCCGATCTGGTCGCCGGCTATGGCCAGGTGATCGTGGACGAGTGCCACCACGTGCCAGCCGTGTCGTTCGAGCGGGTGCTGGCCGAGGTCAAGGCCCGCTACGTGGTGGGCCTGACGGCGACGCCACTGCGCCGGGACGGCCAGCATCCCATCACTGAAATGCAGCTCGGGCCGGTCCGCTTCGTGGTGGACGCCAAGAGTGAGGCTGCCCGCCGGCCATTCGCGCACCGTCTCATCGTGCGGGAGACGCCCTTCAGGTCGCCGGCCAGCGCAAGAGCTCCGAGCATTCAGCAGCTCTACGCGGCACTCGCGGCGGACAAGAGCCGCAACGAGCTGATCCTCAATGACGTGATCGCGTCTCTCGAGGAAGGGCGGTGTCCGATCCTCCTCACCGAGAGGAAGGACCACCTAGCGTACTTCGCCGAGCGGTTGCAGAAGTTCGCTAGACACCTCGTAGTGCTCCACGGGAGCATGACCGTTCGTGGTCGGAACGCCGCGAAGGAACATCTCACCGCGATCCCTCCCGACGAAGAGCGCCTCGTCCTGGCCACGGGTCGATACATCGGCGAGGGCTTCGACGACCCCCGCCTCGACACGCTGTTTCTGGCGCTGCCGGTCTCCTGGAAGGGCACACTCGTCCAGTACACCGGCCGGCTGCATCGCATCCACGCAGGCAAGACCGAGGTCCGGATCTACGACTATGTGGACCGCCAGGTGCCGATGCTCTTGCGCATGTTCGAGAGGCGGCTCCGCGGCTATCGAGCCATCGGCTACGCGCGCGGCGAGGCGCCCCTCGGCTTTGGTGAGGCGAGCGACGAGGTGGTGATCGAATACGAGCCCGCAGCCCGGAA
>WNGB01001073.1_pt1 | contig 90365 bp, 87 predicted proteins | sample 5400681 | NCBI WGS metagenome assembly WNGB01 (sample SAMN13153367, study PRJNA577476) | soil metagenome | isolation source: 115 cm soil or saprolite under grassland replicate 2 | place: USA:California | collected 2016-06-15 | reverse complement strand
GATTGCATCACCTTCGAGCCCGCGCTGGCCATCTCGAGCAGTTCATCGTAGGCGACCTCGTCGAGTTTTTTTGCGTCAGTCACTACGCGCGGATCGCAGGTGAAGACACCATCGACATCGGTAAAGATTTGACAGACATCAGCATTCAAAGCGCCGGCTAACGCAATTGCCGTCAAGTCCGACCCGCCCCGGCCGAGCGTAGTTGTTTCTCCTTCAGGAGTCTGACCCTGAAAGCCAGCGACGATGACAATATAATCATCCGATAACAGCTCATGAATCTGCTTTGGACTAATGTTGGCGATCCGCGCCTTGGTGTGATTGCGATTGGTCAAAATTCCTGACTGCGCGCCCGTCAACGAGATGGCCCTTCCGCCCAGTGCGTTAACCGCCATCGCCATCAAGGCGGTGGCGGAGTGCTCCCCAGTTGCGAGCAAAATATCGAGTTCGCGTTCGGTTGGGTGCGGGGATATCTCGTGCGCGAGCTTGATTAACTCATCGGTCACGCCTGCCATTGCCGAGATCACGGCGACGACCTGGGAGCCTTCGCGCTGCGTTTCGACAAGACGACGCGCCACGTTACGGATTCGCTCCGGTGTTCCGACGGAAGTGCCACCGTATTTTTGAACAACCAGGCGCATGTCAGATGCACATTAAACCGAAGAAAACACGAACCGCGAAGGTTTTTGGGCAGTTGGGGGAGCCGCAACCGGCGCCAGCGGCTAGAGTTCAATAGCGCGTCGGACGGCATCCAGAGTCGCGGCGACGGGTTTCAATTCTCTCATCCGTTGCATGATTACATCGGGATCTTTCAATCCGTGGCCGGTAACGGTGCAAACAATCCGGCTACCTTCTGGAATTTTTCTGAATGAATACAGGGCCTCATTTGCGTCGCAGCATTTAAAAAGTCCGGCAATGGCGGCCGCGCTCGCCGGTTCGACAAAAATTCCTTCATGCCGCGCCAGCCACATCTGGGCATCGAGAATTTCCTCATCAGTGACAACATCAATTGTGCCGCGCGATTCCTCGATCGCCGCTCGCGCTAGTTTCCAACTCGCGGGATTACCAATTCGGATGGCCGACGCAATCGTCTCAGGTTGCTCGACGAGCCGGTTATGAAAAATCGGAGCTGCGCCAGTGGCCTGGAAACCAAGCATGACCGGCAGTGTTCTCGATCGGCCTTGTGAATAATATTCGCGATAACCGTCCCAATAGGCCGTGATATTGCCCGCGTTGCCAACAGGAAGCACCTGATAATCCGGCGCATCCCCAATTTCATCGACAATCTCGAACGCGGCGGTCTTTTGTCCGGCAATCCGATCCGGGTTAATCGAATTCACGATGACAAAATCGCCGCGCTCGCCGAGCTCGCGTACGATTCGAAACGCATCGTCAAAGTTCCCTTCAACGGCGACTATTTTTGCGCCGTACGCAAAAGCCTGCAGCAATTTGCCGCTCGCAATCTTTCCGGCAGGCAAGATTACCGCGCAGGAAATTCCGGCCCTCGCTGCATAGGCAGCCGCGGAAGCAGAAGTATTTCCAGTTGAAGCGCAGATGAGCGCGTGTGCGCCGCGTTCCATCGCCTTGGACACAGCCACTGTCATGCCGCGATCCTTGAACGAGCCCGTGGGATTGACGCCCTCGTTCTTGACAAAAACATGGCAGCCGCGGCCGATCCGTTTGCTTAGTTCGCGACAACAGATCAGTGGCGTGCCCCCCTCACCCAGCGAAATGACGGGGCTTTTGTCGCTGATCGGAAGGAAATCGCGATAGCGCGCGATGACTCCCCTACCCTGCTTAAAGACAGGTTTCATAAAGGGCGTACAGATCTACCGGTCTATGTTCCGAGCTCAGCATGCGGAAAAGGCTTTGCAAAGATTGCCTGAATCTCTTTCCTTTAGCAACGCGTGCTCAGGCGCTTATTCGTACAAAATCGTATCGTATGGCTTCGCTGGACAAAGAAACCAAGTTTCGCCTTCTCAAGACGATGTTGGAAAGCCGACATGCAGATCTGCGCGAGCAGAATTTAAATCGTCAGGGCAAAGGACACTTTCACGTTTCCGGAATGGGCCACGAGGCGCTCGCGGCAATTTCATTTCTCATGGAGCCGGACGATTACATCGTTCCATATTACCGCGATCGTGGCCTCGTCCTCGGGCGCGGCATGACGACGCAGCAGCTCGGCCTCGAATATTTCGCCAAGCGCAACACCGGAAGCGGCGGCCGGCAAATGCCGTCTCATTACAGCAATGCGGATTTGCACATCTGGAGTGTGCCAACACCAACTGGTTCGCAGCTTCTTCCGGCATGCGGCATTGCCTGGGGTATCCAGCTCGATGGAAAAAAAGGCATGGTCGTGACCACAGTCGGTGACGCGGCCACCCGTCAAGGAGACTTTTACGAGGCTATTTCGTTCGCGAAAGAAAAGAAATTGCCCGTCCTCTTCGTCGTCGAAGACAATGCCTATGGCATTAGCATGCCGACGCGGAAAACAAATCCGCTCGTGCTCGGAGTCCTTCAAGCCAGCGACTGGCAGGAAATGGAGGGACAGGACGTTGGAAAACTTTATGACGCGGCGCGCGCGGCACTGGAGAAAATCCGTGCTGGCAATGGACCGGCATTTTTCTGGGTAAAGATGGAGCGGCTCTCAAGTCACACGAGTTCGGACGACCAAAAACTTTATCGCAGCCCGGAAGAATTACAGGCCTTGGAAAAATTTGATCCACTCAAGTGCTGGAAAGATCGATTGATTGAGGAAGGCGTGATCACTGAGGAGGAATTCGCGAAGCTCGACAGCGAAGTTAAAGAGCGTATTCGCCGCGAGTATAGCGAAGCAGAGAAAGCCGAGGACCCGTCGCCTAACGAGCTTCTCGCCAATGTCGCCAAGTCGCCTCCCCAGATCGACAATGAAATCCTGCCGCCCGGCAAATATCGCATTGGCGACACGGTGAATAAAACATTGCGCGCCGGTCTCGAAGAAGACTCGCGCCGCATCATCTTTGGCGAAGACATTGAAGATCCGAAAGGCGGCGTGTTTCGGCTTACCCAGAAGCTCTCGAGCGAGTTTCCGAAGCAAGTCTTCAATTCGCCCCTGGCTGAATCGACCATTCTTGGTGTTGCCTGCGGTCTGGCTGCGTACGGGAAGCGTCCGGTCTTCGAGGTGCAGTTCATTGATTTTATTTACCCAGGCTTTAACCAACTCGTAACCAACATTTCGACCCTGCGCTGGCGATCGTTCGGCAACTGGAAATGTCCCGCCGTAATTTATGCGCCTTATGGGGCCTACCTTCCCGGCGGAAGCTTGTGGCACAGCCAGGCAAACGAATCGGCGCTCGCGCACTATCCCGGTCTGAGCGTCGTCATTCCTAGCACGCCCGAGGACGCGGCCGGCTTGCTTTGGACGGCAATGCACGCGGAGGATCCGGTGATCTTTCTGATTCCCAAACATCTCCTTTGGGCCGAACACGAATACGCGGAACCAATTCGCGCTGTCCCGTTGGGTCAGGCGAACAAGCGCATGAGTGGCTCTGACGTCACTCTGGTCGCGTGGGGCAACACGATCGAGAAATCTCTCGAAGCGATCGAGAAAATCGAGAACGAAATAAGCGTTGAGTTGATCGACCTGCGTTCAATCATGCCGTGGGATCGAGCCACGATTGAAGAATCAGTAGGAAAGACCCGGCGCCTCGTTGTCGTTCAAGAAGACACTGAGAATTGCAGCGTCGGTCAGATGCTCATTTCGCACGTGACCGGCAAACGGAAGCTATGGAATGAGATGATCAGCCCGCCGATTCTCGTCAGCAAAACCAACGTCGTGATCGGTTACAACCCGATCTATGAGTACGCCGCGCTGCCGGATGTGAAGCGGATCGTCGCCGCAATCCGGCGTTCTGTTGCCGCCGAACACGAACGCGCTGTTGTAGCCGCGGGCGTTGACCGCGGCCGAGCAATCGCGGAGCCTGAATATGTCCAGCCGCGATCAGTGACACCGGCTACAGCGGAAATGAACAAACAGCGGTCGCAAAGCATCACCGTTCCGATTATGGGCGAAGGAATTCGTAACGCGAAGATTGTCTCGCTTTTGAAGAAGCCCGGTGACGCCATCGCGCTCGACGATCCGCTTTGCGAAGTTGAGACGGATAAAGCGGTTTACCCGATCGAGTCATCATTCGCCGGCATGATGGGCGAATGGAAAACAAAAGTCGGCGACACGGTAGAGATCGGTCAGGAACTTGGCACCATTCTTACCGAGGAAGCTTCGTTTGCAGATCAAGTTCATGCTGCTGCGAAAAAATCGCCGGACGGTGGCCCTGTAGCTGCGGGCGTTGACCGCGGCCGCTCGGTACCTCAACACGAATTCACGCGAGCGGGGTCAAAGACTCTGGCTACAACTATTGCGCCGGCGCTTTCGCCTACGATAACCCGCAAACTAAGCCACGTGATTCCTGCTAACCTGCAAATCGATGCGCGTTGGGAGGCAATTCAAAAAGCGCGCGATGCAGCTAAAAAGAAAAATGAAAAGAACTCCCCCTCCCCCTCCGTTATGATTGCGTGGGCAGTCGTGCGCGCGATGGAAAAACACGCGCCTTTTCGCCGGTTAATTCTCGAAGACGATCAAATCGTCCAGAACGAAGATTTCGATCTGGGCATCGCAGTAGCGCTGGAAGGCGATCGCTTGGCGACTGCGGTGATCACAAATGCAAACCGAAAGAACTGGCCTGAGTTCATAAAGATTTACAGCGAAACGGTCGATGCGACACGTGCCGGTCGCGTTGACGCCATGAACGCTCCAGTTGTGATCACGAGTCTGGGTGCATTTGGCGTGAAAGCCGGCGCGCCGATCGTTGTGCCGCCATCGGTCGGCACGCTTTTCGTCGGTGCCGCGCATGGCGAACTAATTCCAAACAAGAATAAAAATGGAACCGCCGAGGTGATCACACTTTCGCTCACGTTCGATCATCGCGTCGTGAACGGCGTCGGCGCAGCCAGCTTCGCCAACGAGATCAAGAAACAAATTGAAGGATTCAAAATCCCCGCAGCGAAAGCAGGCGCGATCCCGACTTAGCGTTTGCAAGTTCCGCTTAAACTTCATCACATGAACTTTGAAGTTCAACGCACGGTGGGCGCCGATCATCCCAGTTTGCCGGGACATTTTCCCGGGGCAGCTATTGTGCCGGGCGTCGTAATCCTCGACGAGATCCTCGCAGCTTTGACCGAGTGGCGTGAAGACTCTCACCCGACCGTCATAAGCACAGTCAAGTTTCTCGTGCCCTTGAAGCCCGGCCAGCCGTTCACCATCTGTCTTGACGCGAGTGAGCACGGTGGAAGCCAAGTTGCTTTTCGCTGCCGTGTCGAGGATCGGGTGATAGTTGAAGGTCGACTTCAGGTTCGTTGCGGCTCAGATTGATTTCGTGAACGTGGCAACATCTCACGCGCCTACGTTTACGGCTCCGCCGCGCGACGCGCGTCTGGCGCATTTACTCAAAGATTACCCGGCGTCAGTGTGCAGCGAACGGTTGTATCAGAGCATCGAACTGATGGAGCGATACAGCATCGACCTGGCCATCGATTTGTTACGCCGCTTGGATGTGACGGACCAACTCGACGAGTGGCGATCGGCGGAGGAGCTCTGTGATATACTTTTTTTTCAGCCGCGTTTTAGTTTCGCCTTGGGTTGGATTTTGGAGCGTCTGGTCGAGACCGGTTGCATGGAGGTGCGAGTCGACGGTAACACCCGTTATTATCATCTACGACAGGCGCCGTGGGAACCTGAGCTTGCACAGTTGCGCGCAATCGGGCTCGCTATTAGCCCAGCCAACGCGGCGACTTTGGATTTATTGGATCATGCAACGAGCGTTTATCCAGCCGTCGCCCGCGGCGAGCAGAGCGGTGATCAGAGCGTGATCGGTCCGCAAGGACTAGGGCTGTGGCTGAATTATTTTAACAATGACAATTTAACTTACGCGGTGAACAACTGGGTCAGCGCAGTGGTCGCCACTGATCGTCTCTCCACGCACCTCCGCTTGCGGATTTTAGAAGTCGGTGCCGGTTCTGGTAGCGCCAGTGAAGCCTTGCTCCGCTGCTTTGATGGACGCGGTTTTCTGCCGCGGATAGAACGCTTCCTCATGACAGAGCCGAACGCGTTCTTCCGGCGGCGCGGTCAGCGCGAATTGTCGAGGCGGTATCCTGACATGCCGCTGGAATGGGATGCACTCGACATCAATTCGCCATGGGGTACTCAAGGCGTCGATTCTGGCGAATTCGATCTTGTATACGCCGTCAACGTGCTGCACATCTCGAAGGATCTTTTGTTTAGCTTAAATCAGGCACGCTCTGCTCTGAAGGACGATGGCTGGCTGGTGGTCGGAGAATGTCTGCGGCCGAATGCCAATCAGCCAATCTACCCGGAACTGATGTTTCAGATTCTGGAGAGCTTTACGGGGGTCCAGACGGATCCGGAATTTCGTCCGAACGCCGGCTTCCTGACTGCAAATCACTGGCGCCGCGCATTTACACGGGCAGGTTTTCAGGGCGTCGAAATCGCGCCGGATATCGACGCCATTCGTGAGATTTATCCCCATTTTTTCACCGGCGCCATTTGCGCAAAAAACACGGCCACTACAAATGACCCCGGAAGCTTTCGGGGCTAAAGCCTCGCTCGCGCATCGTTGGGGCGATTTGCCGGAGCGCGGCACGCCAGCCTCGCTGCGGCTGATCGCCTGGATCGCCGTGCACATCGGGCGTTGGATGACAAGGTTGCTGCTAGTTCCGGTCACCCTGTATTTCGTAACCAGCGCACGAGAAGCGCGACGGGTATCTTACGAATACTTACGACGCGTGCGCGGTCGTCCCGTCCGCTGGTGGCATGTTTTTCGCCATTTCTATTGTTTCGCCGCTACGATTTTAGATCGTCTTTATCTGCTAAAGGGCGAGTTCGAGCACTTTGACGTGACTCTTCATGAAAAGGAAATCCTGCTCCGGAAAATCGAAAGCGAGAAAGGCTGCATCCTTTTGGGCTCGCACTTGGGTAGCTTCGAGGTGTTGCGAACGCTCGGAGTAACTCAGCAGAACTTTCCGCTCAAGGTTTTGATGGACACAGCGCACAACCAAAACATCACGCGCTTTCTCGATTCGCTTAACGAGAGAATTGCCAGCACCGTAATCGTTCCGGACCGACCCGATACCCTGCTTAGAGTCAAAGAGAGCTTGGATGCGGGCTGCCTGATTGGAATGTTAGGCGACCGCGTCTTGAGCGGCGACAAGACAACCCAATGTCAGTTCCTGGGCACGCCGGCTACATTTCCAGGAGGCCCGATCCTGCTTGCCGCCATTATGCATTGCCCGGTCATATTGTTTTTCGGTCTCTACCGAGGCGGCAAGCGCTATGAAATTTATTTCGAACATTTTGCCGAGGAGATCACTTTACATCGTGATCGCCGCGCGGAAGACGTTCAACATTGGATGCAACGCTATGCCGAGCGGCTAGAGCATTACGCGCGCCTTGCGCCTTACAACTGGTTTAATTTCTACTCGCTCTGGGATCAACCACCGCTCCGTGAAAGTTCCAAAAATGGTCAATGATATCCTGATTAGCAAAGCGGAAATCCGGACTCTTATTCCACATTCCGGTTCGATGTGCTTGCTAGACAGCGTGACCCAGTGGGACGATCGATCGATTGTCTGCACGAGTAATACGCACCGTGATCCGGCAAATCCGTTGCGTCGCGATGGACGGCTATCGGCAGTGCATGCTTTCGAGTACGGCGCGCAGGCCGCTGCCGTACATGGTGGATTGTGTGCCCGCTCGGTCGGTGTCAAGGCGCCCGCCGGATATCTGGCCGCGCTACGAGATGCATATTTACACGTGACGCGTCTCGATGACGTCGCTTCGTCACTTCAGATTTACGCGCACCGTTTGTTTGGAGAGGCGGCGAATACTGTTTACGAATGTCAGGTTTCAGCCGGCGATGTTCTCCTGGCCGAGGGACGCATTACCATTATCCTGCGCACGTAAGCTGTAGCCGGGCTCTGCGAGCCTCGGAAAACACAAGCTACAAATTTGCGGCACGCCATCGGCGGTCATAGACCGCCGCTACAAAAGCTTCACATTACTATGCCGCCGTCGACGCAGAGCACCTGACCGGTAATGTAATTTGCCTCCGCGGATGCAAGAAACGCCACGGCGCTGGCGATTTCTTCGGGTGTGCCGGTTCTGCCAAGCGGAATTTTCGAGTGAATCGTTTTCTTGATTTCATCCGAGAGTCCCGCGGTCATGTCCGTTGTGATAAATCCCGGAGCCACCGCGTTCACAGTGATGTTGCGACTGGCTAATTCGCGGGCCAGCGATTTCGTGAAACCGATCAGTCCCGCTTTGCTCGCCGCGTAATTTGTCTGCCCGGCATTGCCCATCAGCCCGATCACCGAGCTGATATTAATGATGCGACCACTCCGCTGTTTGGTCATTACGCGAAGAATTGAGTGGGTAAAACTAAAGGCGCCGCGCAAGTTCGTGTTGATCACTGCGTCCCAATCTTCCACTGACATGCGCATCGCCAACAGGTCACGTGTGACCCCGGCGTTGTTCACCAGGATGTCGATCCGGCCGAAGTCTTCGAGAATCTGCACACCAATTTTTTGCACCGTCGCATGATCAGCGACATCCACGGCGTATGCCTTCGCTGCAGCTGGACGCATCGAGTTGATTTCGGCAGCGACGTTTTTCGCATTTGTTTCCGTCAGGCTCACGCACGCCACACGCGCGCCCTCACTTGCAAAGCGCAATGCGATTGCGCGCCCAATCCCCCGCCCCGCTCCGGTCACGATCGCATTTTGGTTTTCGAATCTCATTTGATCTCCGCAGATTACGCAGTCGCGGTGGTGAGCCAAGCCGAATCCATTAGCGCAGATCAAACGCCAACCGGTTTAATCACTGAAGATGGCCAGGAAAGCGACTTCAATGGCGAGGGCTTCCTGAATATTGCGACCAAGATGATCGCGCAACTCTTCAAGACCGCGGATGCGTTGCAAAATCTCGGCGCTGTTGAAACGGGTTGCGAGCGCACCGGTCTCCTTGTTTGCGCTGGGCAGATTACGGTGCTCCACATTGTTACTCGACCGAAGAACGTCAGACCACCACGCGAACAATGTTTCGATCAATCCGGCGCGCCGTTGCAGATAAAGACTTTCGGTCAACGCCTTGTAGTATTGCTCGCGTTCTTCCAGCCAAACGCCATCCGTAGTGTCCTTGTAGCGCGCTTGTTCCTGTTTCAATGCTTCGTCTGTTTCACGCTTGATTTGCTCCCGAATCGCGCGGAGCAGACGCTGAAATTCCTGAGCAAGCCGATACGCGTGCTGAATATTCCAGTTCTTCTCGCGGGCGGATTGTTGCAAGAGGTTCACGAGCTTTTCTTCTTCTGCGGCCTTGCTTTGACGCTGGTCGTGCGAGGCAAGCGGAATTGCGATGCACCGGGAAAGAATTGTCTCCGGGAGAGCTTCGGGTAAGGCGCTCAGAAGAAGCAGCAAGGAATCCTTCGGCGGTTCTTCCAGTGTTTTGAGAAAAGCGTTCGCCGCTTGCGGTTGAAGCCGATCGGCATCGGAAATAATCACAACTTTGCGTCGGCCATTTGTGGCGCGCATTTGCAGCCCATGCTCGAGATCGCGAATCTGCTCAATAACAATGCGCCGGGATTTCGATTCGGGTCGAGCAATGAAAATCTCGCGAGCTTTCGCGGAGAAGACGTCGTCCGCGTTTGTTCCGTTTACGAGGCTCGCCAGTTCTGCCGCCAACGCCTGTTTTCCGCTGCCGACCGGTCCAGAAATCAAATAGGCGTGCGCGAGCCGGTTTTGGTCGTGGGCGTGTCGCAGATAGGCGAGCGCTGCTGTGCGATAAAAAGCCATTTTAGATTTTTGATCTTTGATGTTTGATGTTTGATGTTTTTGCCAACACTGGGAAACGCGCCCGGAGTGTTTCCCAAATTTCGTTTTCGATTTCGTCCGCGTCGCGCGAGCCGTCGAGCAGCACAATGCGACTTGGTTCGCGCGCGGCCAGTTCTCTATATCCCCGGCGAACTTGCTCGTAGAATTCGGCCGGTTGTTGTTCCATCCGGTCCGCTCTGCGCGGTTGTTGCATCCTGGAACGCGCCGTTTCCGCATCGACATCGAGCACGAAAGTGATATCGGGGACGCAGTCGCCGATCGCGAAAGCGTTCAGTCGTTCGACAAATTGCCGCTCTAATTTTCGGGCAGCGCCCTGGTAGACAGTCGTGGAATCAAAGAAACGATCGCTAATCACGCAAACGGTGCGCTCCAGCGCTGGCTTGATTATCTCGCGGACAAGCTGGCTTCGGCTGGCCTCAAAGAGGAGCAGTTCGGTCTCCGGCGCCATACCGGCATTATGCGGCGCAAATTGAAGAAGCTCGCGAATCGATTCGCCAATCGGAGTGCCGCCCGGCTCCCGTGTCACCAAAAACGGGACGCCAGATCGCTTGAGATGCGAGGCAAGCCTTTGCACTTGGGTCGATTTTCCGCTCCCTTCCGATCCTTCAAATGCGATGAATGGCAGCCGCGACATTTGATCGATTGTGAAACAAGCGGGCGCAATTGTCGAATCAGGAGCGATGTAACTCAGGCATCTTGCCTGATACGTCAGGCAGGCTTCCAGCCTGCGGTTTCGCACGAGCAGGATGCCCGCTCGACGCGACAGGCTGGAAGCCTATGTTACGATTTTCGCATGAAGAACTTCTGGCTGGTCAAGCAGGAACCGAGCTCGTATTCCTGGTCGGATTTTGTGGCCGAGGGAGAAACCGCCTGGACGGGGGTCCGCAATTACACCGCGCGAAATAATCTGCGCAAAATGAAAAAGGGCGATGAAGTGCTTTTTTATCACAGCGGCGACGACAAAGCTGTCGTCGGGATCGCGCGAGTGACTCGCACGGCATACCCAGATCCAACGGCGAAGGGAGAGGATTGGTCTGCAGTCGATCTGAACGCAGTCAAACCACTGCCACGGCCGGTTACACTTCACGAGATCAAAGCCAATCCGCGGCTGAAAGGAATCCACCTGGTTCGGCAATCGCGTTTATCAGTGATGCCTCTGGCCGGGCCGGCAATCCGCGAAATTGTGAACATGAGCACGAAATGATGCATCCGTTCGCAATGGTAGTTCGTTAAAACGATGACGGGTTAACAGGCATGCCAGCCTCATTCCGTTGTAACGAAGTAACATTCAACGGATCACGCCTATTGAATTTGCCTTGTTGGAAGCTGCACTGAGGCCGAAAATTACGGACAAAAGAAGGCAGGATGGAATCGGCAGCGACAATGGAATTTTTACCAGTGGTGGCGATGCCCGGCATTTCCCGCGATTTTCTGGTGGTATCGATCCACGACGTGGCCCCTTCCAATCGCGAGCTCGTTAATCAAATGATCACCAGCCTCGGCCATCACGGCGTGCGCGTCTGTTCTCTTCTGGTTGTGCCGGATTATCATCATCAAGGATTGTTCACCCAAGATCGACAATTCGTGTCGTGGTTGCGCGATTTGGAAGTGGATGGCCATGAATCCGTCATCCATGGATATTTTCATGAGCGTCCTTGCCGCCCGGAGGAGAGTTTGCGCGACAAATCTTTGACGAGATTTTACACGCATCACGAAGGCGAATTTTACGACCTTGATTATGCAGAGGCTCTGAAGCGAATCACGAATGCGCGCGATGAATTCCGTGCGGCTGGGCTGGCGCCTCGCGGCTTTGTTGCCCCCGCCTGGCTGCTCAGCGAGGCAGCCGAGCGCGCTGCGCGTGATGCCGAATTGGAATACACCACGCGATTGCATGCCGTACGCGATCTGCGTTCGGGCGAAGAGTTCGCCGCGCGATCCATTGTTTATAGTGTCCGGGCCAGTTGGCGCCGCGCCGCCAGCCGCGCCTGGAACGCCACGCTCTTCCGGCTTTTGCAAAGCAGTCCCCTTTTGCGCATAAGCATTCATCCGCCCGACTATTCGCATCCGGCGATCTGGCGGCAGATCATTGATCTCATCGAAGCGGCGGCCGGATCAAGAACAACGACCACGTACCAGGACTGGATTGCTCAACAACGATTAAGACGCGGAGTCTAGGCATGAGCAAATGCGATCTTCATATCCACTCGCGCTACAGCGCGCGCTCGGAGGAATGGTTGTTCCGTCGTTTCGATTTTCCCGATAGCTACTCGGACCCGAAGGAGCTGCACCGGGTTTTGCTCGATCGCGGCATGGACTATGTGACGATCACCGATCACGATACCATCGAGGGCTGCCTGCAGATTACAGATCTGCCACACACTTTTATTAGCGAGCAGGTTACAACATATTTTCCGCAGGATCAGTGCAAGCTTCACATCCTCGTTTGGGGAATTTCAGAGCAGCAGCACCGGGAGATCGAAGGGGTCCGCGATAATATTGTTGAGCTGCAGCACTACCTCCAAACCGCACAAATTGCGCATGCAGTTGCGCATCCTCTTTATAGCGTCAACGGCAAACTCGAGGCGAGCCATCTCGAACGGCTCATCCTTCTTTTCAAGCATTTTGAGGGAATCAACGGTCTGCGCGACGCTCTTTTGAGCGATCTCGCCCAGACTCTTTTCGGTCAACTGACACCGGACAAGATCGATCTGCTCGCAAATCGCCATAATCTTGCGCCGACGCACGCGGAGCCGTGGAAGAAGGTTCTGGTCGGCGGCTCGGACGACCACGGCGGACAATTTGTCGCTTCGGCCTTTACGGAAACGCCTCCGGCCCGTTCCTCGAAAGCATTGCTCGGATACGTTCACACCGGAAATTGCAGCGCGCGAGGACGCGGTGGAACTCCCCTCGCTCTCTCCCATGGCTTCTACAACACACTTGTGTGTTTCATTGAAGACCGGTTCCACGAAAAACTCGGACCGAGCGCGGCGTTGCTGGAGAAAATGTTTTCACGGTTCATGGAGGGCCGCGATCCAACAGAATTCACGCTCGGAGAAAAAGCGGGCCTGGCCGGACAAGCTGTCTTGTCCGGAAAGATTTTCGAGCTGTTGAAGCCTGCAAACGTCTCGCTCTGGAAAGAGCTCTCCGGTTATTTTGCGCGACCTGAAGTGAAGGCGAAAATCGCCAGACAATTAGACGCAGTCAGCGAACCGGAACGCCGCACATTTCTCCTGGCAAACATGGTCGCCGAGCAGCTCGCATTCCGGTTTTTCGAAAAATTCATGCAGCAGCTCAGCAGCGGCAACATGGTCGAAAGCATGCAAGCTCTGAGCGCGATCGTGCCGATCCTGGTGATCCTTACTCCATACATCTACGGTTTTCATAGCCAGGCGCCATCGCGAAAATGGCTTCGCAGCATTTTCAGAGAGTTGACCGGCGAAGTGCCAGTCGCGCTGCAAAATCGCAAACGGGCGTGGTTCACCGATACGCTCGACGACGTCAATGGGGTCGCGACGACGATTCGCAAAATGACCGCGACGAGTGCAGCTGCTGGAAAAGAATTAACTGTGGTCGTTTCACGCGGTGAGCTGCAAACAGACGATATCCCGATCAAGAATTTCAAGCCGATCGGCGAATTCGAATTGCCCGAATACGAGCTGCAAAAGCTCAGCTTCCCGCCGATTCTCCAGATTCTCGATTACATTCAGCGGGAAAAATTTACTGAAGTCATTATCAGCACGCCGGGGCCGGTCGGGTTGACCGGGCTCCTCGCGGCCAAAATGCTCAATCTGCAAACAAGCGGCATTTATCACACAGATTTTCCGCAATACATCCGCATCCTGACCGAGGACGGCTTCCTCGAAAGCGTTGCATGGCGTTACATGCACTGGTTCTACGGCCAGCTGGACACCGTCTTTGTCAATTCGGAAGAATACCGCCAAAGCTGGATCAAGCGCGGCTTCGATCCCGCAAAACTGAAAATTTTCCCGCGTGGTCTCGATACCGACCTGTTTAGCCCAGCGCGACGTGAGTCGGCTTTCTGGGAAAGATTCGGCGCCACCAACGCTCAGGTACGCCTGCTTTACGTCGGCCGGATATCGAAAGAAAAAGATCTCGATGTTTTGGCCGATGCCTATCGCCGCCTACGCGAGGAAGAGCTTCCTGTGCAGCTTTTTGTCGTCGGCCTCGGCCCCTACTCCGAGGCATTTGCCGAAGCATTGCCCGAGGCATTTTTTACCGGCTATCTCACGGGCAATGAATTGGCCACGGCCTACGCATCGGCAGATGTCTTCGTTTTCCCGAGCACAACCGATACATTCGGCAACGTTATCCTCGAAGCGCAGGCGTGCGGCCTGCCGGTGGTCGTTTCCGACTCCGGCGGGCCCAAGGAATTAGTTGAAGACAAGGCCAACGGTCTGATCACCAAATCGCGCGACGTCGATGATTTCGCCCGCGCCATTCGGGCGTTGGTCGTCGATTCTGCATTGCGCGAGCGTATGGGCAATCGCGCCCGAAATAGCGTTATCGACTGGAACTGGCCAAGCGCCTTCGGCAAGTTTTGGGCCATGACAGAGCTTTAGAAACGTACTCCTACTCGCTTGGCGCGAATCATCCCTCCCTCGACGCAGGCTAAAATTGCCTGTCCCGCTTTAGCGCTTCAACGCTTCAACCCTTCAGCGCGGTTTCTCTTTACCGGCCGCGTCCATGGCCCATGCCATGGGAGCCCATGTGGCTGAATTTAAGGCTCGAGCCATGGCCGACACCTCGTGTGGTAGTCATCCTGGAAGTGTGGCCTCTGCCAATGTTCGTGGCGCTTTTGCCGTGAACCGTCGCGGCGCTCTTGCCATGGGCCGTGGTGCTCTTGCCATGAACCGTGCCCTGCCGAGATTTAAGCCGTTATCGTGCGCAATCTTGCCCCAGCCCTCGCCGGCCTGGTGCATTGCTACGAGGTCGTTGAAGGTCAGATTAGACCCGTTAGCAGCCAGCGCGTTAGCTAGCAGGTGCGCATTCTCCAATCCACCCCAGCCAAGTCCGGTCGATGTCCTCTCCGCTTGAAGCGTCGCGACGGGGATTCCGGTCTGCGCCGAAATTCTCTCCAGATTCGCTCCGCGCGAAGCAACAGTGCCAAACACCAGAATGAATACCGCTATGATTACAGTTAACCCTTTCATATTTAATTAAACTCCCCCCACAGATAGAGGTTTCGGTTTTGATTCGACTGGTGGTTCCCTTATGGCGAAAAAACTCCCTGGCTTAACGCTGTAGAGGCGGGCGGGTCGCCTGCACAAAATCGACACCCGCAGCCGGCACGGCTGCCTCTACAGATTCCACGGCAGCGCGTCCAGATCGACATTACCGCCGGTCAGAATGATTCCTACGCGTTTTCCACCCACGTCGATTACTCGTTCGAGAATTGCAGCATACGGAACGGCCGCTGATGGCTCGATGACGATCTTCATCGTCTCCAAAATTATGCGCATCGCCGAGACGATCGCTTCCTCGCTTACGGTCACGATGTCATCCACGTAGCGCTGGATGATCGCAAAGTTTGGCGCGCCGACATTTGTTCGCAGTCCGTCGGCGATCGTGAATTTCTTTTCCGTGCGAATCAATCGCCCCGCGCGAAACGATTGCGCTGCGTCGTCCACATTCGCTGGCTCAACCGCGATCACTTTGATGCTTGGCCGCATCGATTTCGCCGCGACAGCCGTGCCACTGAGTAAACCCCCGCCGCCGACGGGACACATCACAAGATCGAGATCGGAAACGTCTTCGAGTAATTCCACCGCTGCTGTCCCCTGCCCTGCCATGACGTCTTCGTTCTCGAACGAATGAATCAGTGTCGCGCGAGTGTTCTTGATCACCTCGGCACAGGCCGCCTCGCGCGCTGCTTCCGTCGGTTCGCAAAAGACAATCTGTGCTCCGTAGCTTTCCACTGCACGCAGCTTTACCTTCGCCGAGTTCGACGGCATCACGATGTGCGCCGGGACACCGCGCAGTTTCGCTGCGCGCGCCACTGCGGCCCCGTGATTGCCCGACGAATGCGTTGCCACCCCGCGCCGCGCGGTTACATCGTCAAGCGCAAACACGGCGTTCGTCGCTCCGCGCGCCTTGAATGCGCCGATCTTCTGAAAATTTTCGCACTTAAAAAACAAGGACGCGCCGCTCGCCTCATCCAACCGCGAGCTCGTCAGCACCGGCGTGCGATTGACGTAGGCGCGAATCCGCTCATGCGCGGCGCGAATTCTGTCGAGGTCGATTGACATGACAAACTAGGAGGTGTGGTCCCGGCTTAAGCTGCGGAAGTGTTCGGGACGTGGGCCGAGGCCGATGAAACGAGCGGGGAATTGCCGGAGAGATGGAAACCATTTCAGCAGACGAACCACAAACGGCAATGACTGCTTGTCGCCGGATGCTCGACCGGTGACGATCCGCTGATGAATAAAAACCTGCATTCCCTGAATCAGGCGGGTCGGCCATTCGCGACGCGCTTGCACCTTTCGCAAGTCGTCCACCGAAACCGGTCCGCTCCGCAATTTTTCCGCGAGCAAGTTCGCCGTCGCGACCGCATCCTGAATGGCGAGATTAATCCCAACGCCCCCCGCCGGCGACATGGCGTGCGCAGAATCACCGATGCAAAGCAATCCTTCGCGGCACCAATCGCGCAGACGATTGATCTGGACGGTGAGCAGTTTGATTTTCGACCAGTCGTCCAGTTCGGCTACGCGGTCGCGCAGAAATCCGGCAAAGCTGACAATGTCCTCTTGAAATCGCGGCAGCCCGAGCGCTTTGATCTCATCGAAGCCGCCTTTGGGAATCACGAAACCGCACTGCCAGTAATCTCCGCGACCGAGTAAGACAAGCAGTTTGCCGTGCTGGAAAAAACCAAACGATTGTTCCGGATCATCCTGTTTCTTTGAGATGCGCATCCAGAGCACATCGATTGGCACGCCAAACTCGCGGCGTTCAAAACCAGCCCGTGCTTGAACGATCGAATGACGTCCATCCGCGCCGATGACAAGATCGGCGCGCGCTTCTAATTCGCCGCGCGGAGTTCTTGCGCGCACTCCGGTCACGCGCTCATTTTCAATGAGCAAATCGACGACTTCAGTTTGCATGTGCAATTGGAATGAAGGGAAACGTTTGGCATGGCCGGAGAGAAAATTGAGAAAATCCCACTGCGGCATGAACGCGATAAATTTGCAGCGCGTGGGGAGTTTTGTGAAATCTGCGATCGGCACGATCTGCCCATTGATCACAGCGCGCAATTCCCGAACTTCCTGATGCGGCTGCTTCAGGAACTCATCAAGTAAGCCGAGTTCGTGCATCAATTCGAGCGTGGACGGATGAATCGTGTCGCCACGGAAATCGCGGTTGAAATCGGCATGCTTCTCCAGCACCGCGGCCTGCACCCCTGACCGGGCGAGGAGATAGCCAGCCATCATCCCAGCCGGCCCGCCTCCTACGATCACGCAGCGGGTTTGCATTTTCTCAGACATAATTACCGACCGGGAGCTTTAATGGACAACGCAGCATAAAGCCGAATTACGAAGTTCGAAGCTCGAAACAATCGCTGAAAATCGAATGATCGAATCGAATCATTCGCTCTTCCGCACGATCGCGCCAAAGATGTTCATTAACTCCTGCGCTTCCTGCCCGAGTTGGTCTCGTTCCGTTGCGATCGTTTCGTCCGTCGCTTCAATTAGTCGCAGCCAGTAACGGCTCTCCTTTGCTTCTTTCCGGCAAATCTTAATTCGAAGAACGAAGTCCTTTTTGCTCAATGATTCATTAGCTTCAATGTAATTGGCACCAACAGACCCGGAAGATCGGACCAGTTGTCGCGAATCTTCGGCGTTGCCAATCGTTTTGGTCAGGCGCTTAACAAGCTCGCGCACACGTTTCGCAAATGCGAACGTCCGTTCCTCGAGATCAAATCGTTTTGGACTTTCCTCCTTGTTCATTCTGATTTGTTTCGCAATTCGAGCTTCGAATTTCGAGTTTAAACCTCCAGTATGAAGATCCAATGAAAAGCGTTGAACCCTTGCATCTCAATGAGGAGCAAGTGCGCCAGCAGTTGCGGATGGCGGACTTGATTCCCGCGATGGAGAAGGCGCTGATCGATTTCTCAGGCGGCAAGGTGACGCAACCGGTTCGCTCGGTCATTAAGGTCGATCCTCCCGGCGGATTCCTGGGATTGATGCCTGCGCTAACGCCGGACGGACTCGGGCTGAAGGCCGTGGCGTTCTATCCATCAAATGCAGATCGCGGAATTCCGACGCATATGGCAACCATCTTTCTTGTCGATCCGGAAACGGGTCGACCGCTTGCGGTGATGGACGGAAGATTGATCACGGAAATGAGAACGGCCGCAGTCTCAGCAGCGGCGACAAAACTTCTCGCGTCACCTGACGCGAAAGTTCTCGCAATTCTCGGCAGCGGTGTACAAGCGCGCAGTCATGCGGAAGCGCTGCGGCTCGTTCGGGATTTCGAGAAAATTCGTGTGTGGAGCCCTACGCGCGAACATGCGGAGCGGTTCGCGAAGGAAATTGGCGCGAACGCGATGTCGGCGGAACACGCGGTGCGTGGTGCCGATGTCGTGGTCACAGCGACGAACTCGAAGACAGCAGTCTTAAAAGGTCCGTGGCTTAAGCCCGGGTGTCATATCAACGCGGTTGGCGCATGTCGCCCGGACTGGCGTGAGCTGGACGACGAAGCAATGGCAAATGTCGTGTTCGTTGATTCGCGTGAAGCCGCAATGAAGGAATCTGGCGACGTCATTCTTTCCGGTGCAAAGGTTTATGCCGAGCTGGGCGAAGCGCTCGCGGGCAAGGTTTCGTCGCGTGCAAGTGAAACGACGATCTTTAAATCGCTTGGTATGGCTGTAGAAGATATTGCCGCGGCGATGTTGGTTTATTGGTCGGCGACGAAAGCAAAAATAATCAGGAAAATAGGAAGCCAGGAAAAAGAGTTCTGACAGGATTAGCAGGATGGATTGGATTTGCTGATCCTGTTGCGCCGTCTCAATTCCGCAAAGAAATTGTGCGGGTTCATGAATGGTCAGGGCGAACCTTTCTTCGGCGCGAGGGATGCAACGATTTTTTCGAAGCGCGGGTCGTCGCGCAGCGAGTCCCATTCAGGATCGAGACGGAGCTGACCATAGGATGGTCCGAATGGAACCTTACTGACTATGTCCAACTGTTTTAAGGCGAGATCCTTCTCGCCAGTGAGTGTATAGATGCGGGCGAGATTAGTGACCAGCAGCACACCACTAACGGCATCCTTCGTTGGTGGAAGCATGTCGCACGCGGTGCGGCCCTCCTGGATTGCTTTCTCTTTGTCGCCTAACTCAGCGTCGATGAATGCCATCGCCATCAGCGGTCTCACATTTCCCGGCTGAGCGCGGACGAGTTTCTCGGTTTGAGCGCGCGCGGCCGTGAAAGCTGAGTGTGCGGCAGGCGCGTCTTGTCGCAGCTTAGCAAGTAACCCTTCATGCCAGGCGCGCGGCACTGGGTAGTCAGCTTCTTGAATGTAGCTTTCGCTAGGAATGTTCGCCAGCGCGCGTGCTGTCCCGCCAGGGTCGCGCTCGCGAAGTGCGGTTCGAAAAGAGATGTCGACCACTTGAGCTGCTGACGGCGGGCCCTCAGCTTCGATTGTGTTCAACGTGGCACGTAAAGGCGCAATGTTCGCGTCTGCCTCTACCCCGATTAATGCTGGAAAGACTCGCAGCAAGGCGCTCCGCGGCTGCAACGCCAGCGCGCGATAGGCCACAGCGGTTGCCTCTTCGTATCTACGTAGTTTGAAATAAGTGTCCTCCAGATCGCCGAGCCTGAACTGATTTCGAGGGTCCAGATCCACTGCGTGTTCAAGATTCCGAATAGCTTCCTCCCAGCGGCCTTGACGCCGATCGATTAAACCGAGGAACTGAAAGATCTGCGGGTTGTTAGGGAGCGCGCGTTGAGCCTTGGCCAGCTCCTCTCGCGCCCCACTGAAGTTGCGATAACCCCAATAAAAGTGGATCGCCTGCGCGAGATGTGTTTCGCCAGAATCCGGTTGAAGCCGAATAGCCGCTCTGACGCAGGTTTCGGCTAGCGCCAGGCGCGTTTCGGTACGGTCATAGTCTTGGAAGTATATTACATCATGTGCATAGGCGAGCTGACAATGCGCGAGCAGAAATGCCGGGTCGCGCGCTACTGCCTGGTCAAGCAGCTGCACCGCTTTGAAGTAATTTTCTCCCTCGCGAGTGTTGACGACGTCGTAGATGAGCTCTTTTGCTCGGAGGTAGAGATCGTAAGCGGCGAGGTCAGACGTGGGTCGCTCGCTGATTGCATTCTTCTCCTGTGGCGACAGCTTGGCCTGAAGCTGGTCGGCGATTTTTTCAGCAATCTCGCTCTGGATGGCGAAGACATCAGCCAACTCGCGGTCATATTTCTCGGCCCAGACATGAGTGTCATTGCGGGCATCGATTAACTCGGCACTCACCCGGACCCGGTTCCCGGAGCGCTGCACGCTGCCTTCCAAAACGTGGGCAACCTTTAACGCCTGCGCGATCTCCGGGAGGTTGCGCGTCGCGGTGTTTTTGTACTGCATCACGCTGGTGCGGCTGATCACTTTTAGATCCGCGACCTTTGCAAGATCGGCCAGAATTTCATCCTGCACGCCATCAGTGAAGAAGGCGTTATCAGGATCGCGACTCAAGTTCTCGAATGGGAGAACCGCGATGCTTTTCTCCAGAGATGAAGAAACTTTAGTCGAAACATTGGGATGAAGCCGCTGGAAAAGCAGGATCGCAATGACGAGCGACAGGACACCGATGATAAAAAAATCAAGTTTGCGACCGGTCTTGCGCCTAACCGATTTACTAAGATCGACATCTTCTGCGCGCTTGATTCCTTCCGGCGTAAGCTCAAACGCCCACGCCAGAATCATCGCCACGGGAAATCCGATAATGAGCAGTAACACCACCAGACGCACGGCCCAATTCGGAATTTCGAAGAACGGAAAAATCTGACTCGCGACCTGCATCAGTAGCCACGCCACGACACCGTAAGCAATCGCAACCTTGTAAACGTTGCGCCGTTTCAGCTCGGCGAAAAAGTTCCTTGGATTCATGGCGATGATGCGTGCTCCCGCGCAAAAACTTTTGCGACGAGCGCCTCGAAACGTGGATCGCCGCGCAGTGCGTCGAAGAAGAGGTTAATTTTGATTAGGGCAATGTCGCTGCCCTCTCGATCTTGATAACTTTTTTCGAGCCAGCGAAGCGCCTCCTCTTTGTCGCCAAGTCCGAGATAAACAAGAGCAAAACTGTACGCGGAGACATATCGCTGTTTGGATAGCTCCTTCAATTGGTCAAGTATTTTCAATGCCTCCGTCTTCTTGCCAGAGGAGGCATAAGCATGGCCGAGCTCCGCGAGCACCCCAGGATCATCGTTTAACGCTCGCGCCTTCTGGTACTCCTCAATCGCTGCCTCAAGAGCTCCTTTCGACTCAAGAGCCCTGCCAAGAGCCCCGTGGGCGTAGTAAAAACCCGGATCCATTTCCAACGTTTTGCGCAGCTGCTCGATGGCTTCGTCATAACGGCCCGCGCGGGAGTAAGTGTTGCCGAGATCGGCGTTGTTGATGAGTGACAGGGGATCCAGCTCGACCGCCCGCTTGCATTTGGCGATCGCCTCATCGAATCGGCCCGACCGCATGAGCGGTCCAATGCCGAACCAATGATGCGCCGTTGCATAGTTTGGATTCAGCTCAATCGCCCGCCGAAATTCTCTGATCGACCCATCGAAGTCGAGGTCGTAGGCGAGGAGAACCAGCGCCAACGAGGTATGCGCTTCGGCCAGCGTGTCATCGAGTTCGAGCGCCTTCTTTGCCGCTGCTTCCGCGGCCGGGAGAGACTCTTCTGGACTCCCCGCACCGAAGGCGGAAAGAAGCGCGTATGAATCGCCTAAACCCGCATAAGGGAGCGCGTAATTCGGATCTTTGTCGATCGCCTTCTGAAAGTAAGTGATCGCGGTTTTCAGGTCGTTGGCGGTCCGCTTGTTCCAGAAAAACCGGCCTTTAAGATAGAATTCGTGGGCCTCAGTGTTCTCGGTCGGTTGTGCAGCGATCGCCCGCTTCTCCGAACCAGTGAGCTTCGCTTGCAAGGTGTCGGCAATCGTTGTCGCGATGTCGCTCTCGACCGCGAAAATGTCAGTGAGCTTGCGATCAAAGCTCTCCCCCCAGAGATGCGAGTCGCTCGCCGCCTTGATCAGCTGCACGTTGACGCGGACTTGACCGGCCACTTTTTGAACGCTGCCCTCGAGGATGTTTGCCACACCGAGTTGTCTTGCAATCTCGCGAAGATTTTCTGGTGCGCTCTTGTACTTTTGGGTGAACGTGCGTGAAATGACTTTTAGGTCTGCGATCTTGGAGAGTCGCGCGAGGATTTCGTCCTGAACCCCTTCCGCGAAATACGCGTTGTCCGGGTCACGGCTTAGATTATCAAACGGCAGCACGGCGATCGATTTCGCCGGCAACTGGGCGCCTTCGCTTTGTCTCGAACTTGTGTAGCGTCCAAGAAAGAACAAACCCACCGAGATCGCCCCAGCTACGACAACAACATAAATCCACGCGCGACTACGCGCCGATTTCTTCGGCAATTCGTCTGCAAATTCCGTTCGCTTCAATCCTTCCGGCGTCAGCTCGAAGGCCCATGCGATGATGAGCGCGATGGGAAAACCAATCACAATCAGCATTATCACCAGCCGGATTGTCCAATTTGGAATCTCGAGGAACGGGAAAACCTGCGTCGCTATCTGCATCAGCAGCCATGCGATGATTGCATAGGCGATCGCGACTTTGTAGACATTGCGCCGTTTCAGCTCGGCGAAGAAGTTCTTTGGATTCACTCTGCCCGCCTTGACGAAGCGCTCGTCACGGAAGCACTCTACCTTGATGCGCGTGACTTGAAAAGCGCGCGCAATGTCCAGAACAACCGGTGAAGGCGCGTAGGCTGGCGAACTAGCCCCTGCTAAGACTTGCAGAAGTCGCGGCGTTAAGAGCGATCCGACTCTCCGAAAACCGAATGCAAATCTGCGGCTGAACCGTTCGACAAGCTCAGGCAAGCTCCGCCGCTGCTACATCAAGACATTCGCTTGCAAAGCAAATTCATGACGGAACAGTTGGCAGCGATGTCCGGGAGTGTTGAAGAGCTAAATTCAAAAATCGAGCGCGCAGTTGCTGATGGGCAATTGATGGAATCGGCGGCGAAGAATATTCCCACGCTGCTGGCCGGAGCGCCGTCGGATCTTTATTTGCGCGCGATCGAGGAGCTCGTCGACTCCGGCGAATGGCCGGCATTAAACGATCGCTTTTACCAGACGCTCACCTTTGGAACAGGCGGCATTCGCGGACGCACGATTGGAACAATTGTGACGAAAGCGGAGCGTGGCAATTCGCGCGAAGATCAACGGCCCGAATTTCCCTGCGTTGGCACCAATGCGATGAATTTCTTCAACATCAGTCGTGCAACGCGCGGCTTGCTTGCTTATCTGCACGATTGCAATCGTCGTGAAAAGATTTCGGCGAACCCGAAAATTGTGATCGCGTATGACCCGCGCTTTTTCTCAAAGGAATTTGCCAGTCTCGCTGCGAAAATCGCATCGGAGAACGGTTGCGATGCATTCGTCTTCGATGGGCCCCGTTCGGTACCGGAACTCTCGTTTGCCGTGCGCTATCTGAAAGCAAGCGCCGGCGTCGTGATCACTGCGAGCCACAATCCGCCGCACGACAACGGCTATAAGGTTTACTTCAGTGACGGCGCGCAGGTCATCGAGCCGCACGCGAGCGGGATCATTGCAAAAGTAAACGCGATCACGAGCGAAACCTTCACGCCGCTACCAGCCAGCGAACAAGGCAAAGTGACGACAATCGGAAAGGAAGTTGACGAGGCGTACATGCAACGGCTCGAGACACTGATTCTCGATCCAGAGGTTATCCGCGAGGCGAACTCGCTGCGCATTATCTACACTCCGCTCCATGGAACTGGCGCCGTAATCATCAAACCCATGCTCAAACGGCTCGGGTTCAATTTCCAGGTCGTGCCCGAGCAAGATCGTTTCGACGGGCGATTTCCGACGGTCAAATCGCCGAACCCGGAAAACGCCGAGGCATTAACCATGGCGATCGAGCTCGCGCAAAACGAAGATGCCGATCTTGTATCCGCCACCGATCCAGACTGCGACCGTATGGGCGCGGCTGTTCGTGCAAAGGACGGCAAAATGAAATTGCTGACTGGGAACCAAATCGGCTCGTTGCTTGCCTGGTACCGGACGAAGACGCTGTTCGACAAGGGAGTGCTGAATAAGGAAAATGCGTCCCGTGGAGTGATCATTAAGACGTTCGTCACAACCGATCTGCAAAAAGCGATCGCAGAACATTATGGTCTGCGCTGCGTCGAAACGTTGACCGGTTTCAAATACATCGGCGCGAAGCTGGGTGAATACGAACACGCGATCCCCGAAAAGATGCGACAAAATTATGTCGATCTTTCCGAAGATGAAACACGCCGGCTTCGTCTTGCTCATTCTTCACTTTACGTTTTCGGCGGCGAAGAAAGCTACGGTTATAGCGGTGCCGATTTCGTTCGCGACAAGGACGGCAACGGCGCCGTGATCATGTTTTGCGAAGTGGCCGCCTACGCGAAGTCGCGCGGCCAAACAGTCGATCACTTGCTCGACGACATTTATGCAATGTTTGGGTACTTCGCGGAGAAGAACGGTTCGCTAGTCTTCGAGGGCGCGGAAGGCGCGAACAAGATTGCGCGGCTGGTCAGATCATACGCGACCGAACCTTTTTCAGAAGTGCTTGAGGCAAAAGTGAGCAGTATCAGAAATTTCGAAACCGACGAGATCAAAGACGTCGAAGGCGATAAGGTTCCGAAAGAAAAAATGTCGATTTTCAAATTGGAAGACGGAACACGGATTGCGGTGCGTCCTTCCGGAACCGAGGCAAAGATTAAGTACTACCTCTTTGCGCAGCGCCGTCCGGAAAACGGAAAGTTCGGCTCCGCCGAACTCGAGCAAATCAAAACGGAAGTGGGAGAGAAACTCAATCGTCTTTGGGATTGGTTGCAAAAAGATGCTCAGACGCGTCTGGGCGAACAAGGCGGGTGAGCTGGTTCAACAAAGCGCTTCGGTTTTGGCCCTGGCTGGCAGCAATCTCAAGCGGACTTTTCTGCACGGTCTGTTTTCCGCCGTTCGACCAAAGCTGGCTCTGCTGGATTGCGCTGACGCCACTTATCGCGACCGTTTGGTTTTCCGGACGAAATTCAAACCGGCGATGGTTTCGCAATTTGGCGCTCGGTTACGTCGCCGGAGTTGTCTTTTTCACAGCAACGTTCAGTTGGTTCGGTTCGCTGGGGGTGTTATATGAAAATTTCTGGCTTCGTGGCCTATCGTTTCTGCTCTCGATTTATCTCGGACTCTACTTTGCGTTTTGGAGTTGGTTCATTGGCCTGATAGCGCCACGTGACTTCTTAAGTTCATGGCAAAATTTGCAGACCGCGTTTCTGGCTGCAGTTGCCTGGGTCGCGCACGAATGGGTTCGCGGATGGCTGTTCAGTGGTTTCGGCTGGAATGGGCTTGGCGTAGCGCTCCACGGCACCTGGCCTCTCATTCAGATCGCGGAGTTCAGCGGCGTGACCGGATTATCGTTCGTTATTGCGTTTGCCAACGTTATCGCACTGACCACGCCGTTGCGCTTGTTTCAGGAAGCTCAAACACGCCAGGTGCACCCGCATTTCGATTTCACACTCACGTTGGCTGGGATTGTCGGCCTTTTAGCATTTGGATTCGACAGCGCCCAGAATCGCCCGCCCGTGAAAACCCTTCGCGTCGCGGCTGTGCAGGCCGACATTCCGCAACACGAAAAATTCGAGCCTCAATTCAGCGCCGAGATTTTCCAGCGCTTTGCCCGATTAAGCGAAATCGCACTGCGGTCCAGTCCCCCACCCGACTTGCTTGTCTGGCCGGAGAGCTCGATGCCCGATCCAGTTCGCGATCCGACCACCGAGAGCGGCGATTTCGTTACCAGGTTTGCCGCGTCGTCACAAACGGATCTGCTGCTGGGTACGCTCGACGCGGAAGGTGGACGTGATTATAACGCGGCGGTTTTGCTTTCAGGCGCCACGCAACAGATGCAAATCTATCGCAAAGTGCATCTAGTGCCGTTTGGCGAATATATCCCGCTGCGACACTCGTTCCCGCTATTCGCTGCCGTAGCGGGTAAATGGGTGCCCGGCGATTTCGATCCCGGGAGAGATTACACTGTATTTCGGCTAACAAATAGCGATGTCCGCGTCGCGCCACTGATCTGTTTTGAAGACACGATTGACGATTTGGCGCGCCAATTTGTGCTTAAAGGTGCGAACCTGCTCGTGGATGTGACCAACGACGCATGGTTCCTGCGCTCGGCCGGTTCGCGTCAGCATCTGGCAAATGCGATTTTTCGCTGCGTTGAAACGCGACGGCCAATGGTCCGCGCAGCCAATACGGGAGTCACCTGTTTTGTAAACGAGTTCGGACGCGTTACACAAATATTGCAGGATGAAACCGGCAGCACGTTTACTGAAGGCGTTCTCACGGGCGAGATCAAGGCGCCGGCCGAGGGCCAGCTAACTTTTTACACCCGCCATGGCGAACTGTTCGCAAAGCTGTGCGCCGGGATCACGCTGAGCGCGATCCTCATCACGATTGCGCTTCGCCGAACAGGTAGGGGCGGTTCACCTGAACCGCCCGGCTCTGGCGCGAACATACCCGCTGCGGGCGATTGAGGTCAATCGCTGCTACCTACGCCTCGCACTGATTTGTGTCTTATGTTAAAACGCCGTGCGTGCGTGTTCAACTGCCACTCGATCATCTGCAAGAGCTTTGGCCGAAGAAGTTTCGCGGCGCGCGGATCGGTGCGCTACTTCATCCGGCATCGGTTTCAGCAAAGCTCGAGCACGCGTCGCGAATCCTGGAGCGGCACAATGGCGACCTGTTCCGGATCGCTGCGTTTTTTGGGCCTCAACATGGATTCCTCGGTCAGACTCAGGACAACATGGTGGAATGGAACAGCTACCAACACCCGCGGCTTCACATCCCGGTTTACAGTCTTTACGGCGAACATCGCGAGCCGACTATGGAGATGCTTAACGGGCTCGATGTTCTGCTTGTCGATCTTCAGGATATTGGCGCGCGTTATTACACTTTCATCTGGACGCTTTACCTCTGCATGGGTGCCTGCGAAAAAGCCGGCGTCGCGCTTGTTGTGCTCGACCGGCCAAATCCAATTACTGGCGTAACTACAGAAGGATCGATCCTCGACCTAAATTACAAATCATTTGTCGGTCTTCATCCCATTCGGGTTCGCCATGGAAAAACGATTGGCGAACTCGCGCAGCAATTTCGAGACGAAGCATTCCCTGATTGTCAGTTATCAGTCCTGCCAATAAAAAACTGGGAGCGCGCGATGTGGTTCGATCAAACCGGGCTGTCTTGGGTGATGCCCTCACCAAACATACCGGCGCTCGGCACGGCAATCGTGTATCCTGGAATGTGTTTATTAGAAGGCACGAACATCTCCGAGGGTCGCGGCACGACACGGCCGTTCGAAATCTTTGGCGCGCCATTCATCGAAACGGAAACGCTCTGTCGCGAGCTCAACGATTTGAAGCTTCCGGGTGTCTTCTTCCGCGAGAATTATTTCCAGCCGACTTTTCACAAGTTCATTGGCGAGCTGTGCGGCGCGGCTCAGCTGCACATACTCGATCGCGAAAAATTCCGGCCATTTCTGACCGGAGTAGAAATCATCAAATGCATTCGCAGGAATTACCCTGAGCAATTTCAATGGAAGCAACCTCCCTATGAATACGAATGGAAAAAACTTCCCATCGAAGTCCTGATTGGTGGACCGGTCGACTCCGTCTTCACCGACTAATCGGGAAGATCGCAGGTTGTGGCATTCTGGCCGTGACTTGCTCGGATCTTCGCGCGGACATTCCGTGGCCGGAAGTCGTGCGGCGGCTCGCCTACGAAAATGAGAAGCTGGCGCGACGTCCTCAAGGACACAGCGGCGAATATTTCGTTGTGTGCACGGTTTACTACACGCCGATTGAATCGGGATTCACTTTCGAGCGCGGTTTTGACGCAACGCCAGTAACGAAGCCCGGATTGCACGGGCGCAAATATCCGCGCGATTTTCTTCGCTCGGTAAAGAAGGAAGGGTTTGGCAGGATAACAACGCCGGTCAACGGACACCATTATCTTTGTTACAGCGGAGGTAATTCGTTTGCTTTTGCTTCGAAGCCCACAGGTGGCGGCGGCACTCTGGTCGGGCGGTTTTCCGCTGCCGCAAAGCTGGGTCAGAGCGGATTGCGCCGCGGTGTGATCATGGAGACGTCGTCTCCCACTGTGCAGGAAGTTTTTGGCAGCACACGTTGGAAAATTGTCGATACGGGCGGCGGACTACGCCGGTGGCAGGTGGATTGTTACTACGGAGAGGATGAACCGCTTGGGCCGGGACGATTCATGGGGCGGCCGCGTGGGACGACATTTGAGTATGCCTACGCCAACGCAAGAATCCTCGACTGATGTGAGCGCGTTCAGAGTCCGGCTGAAATTTCACGACGATTTGACGTTTTTCCTCAGACCGAAGACTCGCAGCGAAGTCATCGAGCGCAGTCTAGGCGAAAAAACGTCGGTGAAAGATGTGATCGAATCGTGCGGCGTCCCGCATCCCGAAGTCGATCTGATTCTTGTAAACAGAGAGCCCGTCGATTTCTCTTACCCGGTCGTGAAAGATGCAGATATCGAACTTTACCCGGTCCAGTCGGAATGTCTCCTGTTTACGGAAAAGCGGCTACAAGTCCGCTCCATCAAGCGATTTGTCACAGATGGTCATCTCGGGACACTCGCACGGAACCTGCGATTGCTCGGCTTCGATGTCGCTTACGACCGGCACGCGCGGGATCGACAGCTACTTAGTGTGATGGAACGTGAGAGTCGCGCTTTGCTCACGCGCGATCGCCATCTCCTCATGCACTCGATTGTCCGGCACGGCTATTGCCCGCGTTCCCAAAACGCGGACGACCAAACGATCGAGGTGATTCATCGCTTTCACCTTTTCGATTCAATTACTCCGTTCGCGCGCTGCCTTCGCTGCAACGCGCCACTCCAAAAAGTCGGTAAAGCCGACGTAATTGAGAAGCTCGAGCCGCTTACAAAAATCTATTACGAAGATTTTCGGCGTTGCACCGGCTGTGGGCAAATTTACTGGGCTGGATCGCACTTCTCGAAACTTCAACGACGCCTCGAGAAAATCCGTGCACGTTGTTCGTGAGATACAGAAGCGATCGACGCGTGGGATTTTTCTAGGCAGGCAGTGATTCGATCGTATCGTCGCCAATTCTGAACATGAAATCCAGGTCACTTTTCGCTTTGCTGCTGGGAATTTCGATTACGCTTGGACTTGTCGCGCCGGCGCACGCTTACACCCCCGTCGCACACGAGATTGTCGGAGCGATTGCAGACGAACGACTGGCGAACACGCCCACTGCAGCGAAGATCCGCGCTCTAATCGGCGGCCTTTCCCTGGAAAAAGCGGCCGTGCTCGCCGACACGATCAAGGGCTGGGACAACAAGGGAGTGGACAATCCGAAGTCTTTCCATGTCGCGTCTCCGAAAATAGAGCAGCAGTTGCGCGATTTTTGGCGGGCAAACCAACCGACGCACGACATGCATTCAACAACGCCGTCGCATCATTGGTTTCATTACACCGATGTGCCAGTCATTCCGGCGCAAAACTATGGTGACGGCACAGCTGGCCGTAGCAAATGGGACATCGTGCATATGATCCCGTACTGTGTGGAAGTTCTGCGAGGACGACGACCAGAACAAAACGAGCGCAAGATCACCAAGCCTGTTGCGCTTATTCTACTCGCCCATTACGTCGCCGACATTCATCAGCCCCTGCATGTCGGCGCGCAGTATTTCGATGGGCAGGGTCGAGTTGCCGATCCGGACAGCGACCAATCAGCCCTGGCCGACGAGGGCGGAAATACGTTTACGCTGGAATTGAGTGATGAGCCGCCGCGCACGCGCGGTGTGCGTAAGAAAAAATTCCACGCCTTTTGGGACTATGACTCCGTAAACGCACTCTTTCCGCAGATACCGATCAGGATCCGGAAACGTGAGCTTCAGGCGCAGATTACGCCGCTTAAAGAACAACTGGTTCGTGAATTGGCTACGCGTGAGCCGAGGAACTGGCGGATGCCGGCGAATATGGACGTCACGAATTATGCGGAGGCATGGGCGAACGAAATCTTACCGATTGCGCGCGAGGCGCACGAGCGACTGGACTTTACAAATGTGCATCCGCAACAGGAGAACGATCGTATCGTCGCGGCAGGGAAAGCGAACGAAAAACCTGAGCCGGACCAGATCACTTACCGTGCGTGGGCGGTAAATGTCGTTCGGGAAGAATTGCACAAGGCTGGCTGGCGTCTTTCCGATCTTTTGGAAAAAACTTTGTGACGTTTTTGCCAGCAGGTGCATTCGTGCTGCATCTCTCCAGTAGCAGGATGAAATAAAGATCGCGCCGGAATTTCTTCCGGCGCGATCTTGTTTAAGAATTATTGAACGGGATTCTACAGGCGAGATCAGGCTTGAGTCTTCTTCCCGTTCGTCGACTTTTTGCACGCTGCTTTTAGCTGAGCGAACTGCTCTGCGGAAAGAATTCCCTTGGCTTGTTTGAGAAACGTTTGCCGGCTCTCCTTCGTGCAGCCTGCCTTCAGACACTCGGCCTGCCAGGCTTCGATCTTAGCCTTTTGATCGGGTGTCAGGTTCAGCACTGCCAAATCAGTGCATGCCGTTTTGTCGGTGTGCGAGACGCCCTTGGCGCAACAGGCCTTGTCTGCCGCGAAGGCGCTGGATGCGATCAACGTCGCAGCCGCAACTAAAGCGATACTGGTAATTTTAATCATGGTGCATGGTCAGACAGGGGCGATCCACGAACTGTTCAATTTGTATTCGTCGATGAACCCATCTTGATATAGATCTTTCCGCGCCGACTCTAACGTTGAGCTTTACCGCTGTGCTTTGTCATTTCAATTGTGCCTGCGCGCGGCGCAAATTGTCGGCCGCAGCTTTCAGCTCCGGCTTGAGACGGAGCGCCGCCTCAAATTCCGGAATGCTCTCCCTGGGTTTCCCAGATGCAAGCAGGGCCATCCCCAGATTGTTATGGACCACGGCACTGTTGGGATTCAACCGCAGCGCCTCGTGAAGTTCATCAATAGCCTCTGGAATTCTGCCCAACCGTGCCAGCGCGAGTCCAAAGTCAGCACGAATGTCTGCGTCTTTGGGGGCAAGCTGTGACGCGCGGCTCATCTCCTCAAGCGCGGCTTCATCGCGGTTCTCCTTCCACAGTGCGTGGGCCAACTGCACGCGCGCTTTCGGCACGTCAGGCTGTGAATGGATTGCAGCTCGGAAATACTCGATGGCTTCCGGCAGCCGGCCTTGGTGCGCACGCGTAACGCCCATGACCACCAAGCCATCGTAGAAATTGGGGTCGATCTGCAATGCCTTCTCAAAATGCGCCGCGGCCTCGTCGTATCTGTCGCTCACGGCCAAGGCCACGCCCAGATTATGTTCTATGCGGAGATTAGGTGGAGTGACTGCTAGCGTGTGCTCAAATAAAGTGAAGCTGCCACGCCAGCGCTGAATTTGCGCGTTCGTAAGCATAGCAAGAATCACTAGAATCCCGCCAGCTATTCCTGCGCTGAGCGCTGCCGCCACACGCCAACTCTTGGCGATGTCCGTTAATCCGAACACCAGCGCAATGAACAAACCGATCGACGGAATATAGAAGTAGCGGTCCGCCATGATTTGCCCGCCAACCTGAACGATTCCTATAACCGGAACCAGTGTTGCCAAAAACCAAAGCCAGCCAACCATGAGGTACGGCCGAATTCTCCGTTGAGAAACACAAAACACCGTAATTCCAATCAGCAGAAACGCTGCGCCGATGATCTGCCAAGCCGGTATGCCCGCGAATGGATAATAGACCGCCAGATCATTCGGCCAGAACGTGAGCAGTAAGTATTTCGCATACGACACAAGCGCGTTCGACAACCGCAGCGCAACAGGGGCAGCGGCGAGCGTGTGCACAGCCCCTCCACGCGATTGTGCTATCAAAGTCATAACGGCTGACGCTGCCACAAGAGCAAATAACGGCATCTTTTCGACCACTAAACCACGTACTACTGACCACCCGCCTCCGCCAAGGTTACGGCGAGCAGGTTGACCATTGACTCGGCCTAGAGGCCAGTAGTCGAGCAGCAACATTACAAAGGGCCAGGTCACTAGCATCGGTTTGGCCAATAACCCCAACGCGAGCGTTATGGCGATCCACATGTACCGGCTGATCGAGGGTGCTTCTGCATAGCGCACGTAAGCGATCAGGGACAGCAATCCGAAAAATGTGGAGAGGGTATCTTTGCGTTCAGACGCCCACGCCACGGATTCCACGTGCAACGGATGCAGCGCAAAAAGCGCGGCGACCAGCGCGCTAGGCCAGCGTGCGTGTGTTGTTCGCAACAGAAACCAGAAGACAAGCAACGTGTTTGCCACATGAATCAGCGCGTTGACCAGCAAGTGGCGGCCTGGGTTCATGCCGAACAGTTGGCAATCGATCATGTGTGAAATCCAAGTGAGCGGATGCCAGTTTGTCGCGTAAAACGTGGTGAAGGCCCAGGCGAGTCCCGCGCCGTTAACACCGCGATTCACCATTGGATTTTCTTGGATATACGTGGGGTCATCGAGAGTGATGAATTGATGCCCGATCACTTGCGCATAAACCGCAAGCGTTACTACCGCCAGACCGAGCAGGATGAGAAGATCGGGTCGCCCAAATGTAGTGGTGTGCCGCAGCGGCACGACCCTTCGCTTATTGGCTACGGTAGAGCCAGCGGCTTTTCTCTTTCGCCTTGGTCGTTCGGCCATGTCGTTTGCGAGACTACTACGGCGTGAGCAACCGAGCTTTTGAGCGCGGAACGAATCTGATCACGATTTTTCCGCAATCTGCCATCCCGTTTCGCCCCTGTTACCTTCTTCGCCTCAGCTTACTTACTATCGTTCGCGATGAAGGCTGTGACCAGTCGAACTAGGGCACGGGGATTTACGAGTACTTATGATGTAAATGGATTTTGCAAATTGAAGCCGAGACGCCATTTCTAGCTGAAGCACTAGAGGTGCGTCAACACTTTTTTGTTTTTTTAGAATTTTGTCATCACAAATTGGCTTTCGCCGCGTTGAACGGTTGAAGCGTTCAAGCGTCACTGCGGATTACCCGCCTTCGCTCGCCGTTTCGCCGGTTCGCCCATTCGCCGATTCGCTCCCTTCGTTGCCTTCATCGAACCGGACATGCGGATTTCCCGGATGCGGCTTGAATTTGAACCTGTTGTGGATCGACGCCCGCTTTGTTTCCGCGCGGGACGCGTTGGCGCGCCAGACGGCGATCTTCTCTACTGCCCCTTTTGTTTAGCCGTCTATTGGCCCGCTCAGCGGCGAAGTTACGAGCTGCGCGCGCGGATTGCTCGAGCTGAATCAAGGGAGGACGGACGCTTTCTTAAGCGCCCCGAAAGCTTTCGGGCTTGGAAAACGGCCCCTTCTTGGAGGCAGGTAATTGCAATCCATCGCCTTTCATGGAAAAAAAGCGCTCATGACGCGTAAGACCGCCAAGCGAGATAGGGTTTTGCAAGCCGCATGGCTCCTTCTCGCGGGGATCGTTTTTGGTCTCGTGATCGCGATTTGCATCCGGCTGCTTGGGATTCCGCTGGAGCGCGATGAAGGCGAATATGCTTACGCCGGTCAACTCATGTTGGAGGGCGTTCCCCCTTACAAGCTCGCTTATAATATGAAATTTCCAGGAACCTACGCCGCCTACGCCGTCATCATGGCGATCTTTGGTCAAACGATCGCTGGAATTCACCTCGGCTTGCTCCTGGTCAATCTTGCCACGATTACGCTGATCTTTTTTCTTGGCCGGCGACTGTTCAGTGTACCGGCAGGCGTTGCCGCTGCGACCGCGTATGCGGTTCTTTGCATGAGCCCATCCGTGCTGGGTTTGGCCGCTCACGCGGAGCATTTTGTTATGCTGCCGGTTCTCGGTGGCACGCTGCTCCTTCTCAACCAATCAGATGGAAGGGGCCGGGCGCGGTTGGTCAAACCGATCCGCCAAAGGGTGAGCACTCGTCTCGCGAATCGAAGAGACGCGATTGTGGTAGGGCGCGACCGCTGGGCGCGCCGAATGGAACCAACGTCCCAGGGGGCCGTCACTGCCATCTATGAAATGTCTCATGGGCGACTGTTTGCCAGCGGTTTGCTTTTCGGCATTGGCCTGCTGATGAAACAGCCTGCGGTTTTTTTTATTCTGTTCGGCGCAATCTATCTTCTGTCTCATGACATTCGCCGCGGATTCTCGCTAAAAAGAATCGCGCTGCCCATTTTGACCTTCAGCGCCGGTGCGACTCTCCCGTTCGGGCTCACGTGTCTCCTTCTCTGGCACGCGAGCGTATTCGATAAGTTCTGGTTTTGGACAATCGACTACGCGCGTCAATACGGCAGCTTGATTCCCCTTGGCGAAGCGCCGGATATGTTTACTCAGAGCGTCAAGCAAGTGATTGGACCTGGCTGGGCGCTCTGGGCTCTGGCTGGATTCGGCCTCGTCGCTGGGCTGCGGCATAAAGAGACGCGGACCAGCACAGAGATTTTACTGGGCCTGTTAGCGGCTTCGGGGTTGGCGCTTTCTTCAGGATTTTATTTTCGAAACCATTATTTCGTGCTGGTGCTTCCAGCAGTTTCCCTGCTTGCCGGCGTGGCGATCAGCAGACTCTCGGATGTCGTAGCCAGTCGCACGACTGTCATTCGGCTTGTGCCGCTCCTTGTCCTTGGCGCGGCCCTAAGCTTGCCAGTTTTTGCGTCGAGAAAGCTCTTCTTCGAAGTTTCTCCAGCTGAAGCGTCTCGAACGATCTACGCCGGGAATCCCTTCCCAGAGTCTATCAGGATCGCTGAGTATGTACGCGACCATAGCAGCCCGAGCGACACGATTGCTGTGCTCGGCTCCGAACCGCAGATTTATTTTTATTCAAAGCGCCATTCTGCGACCGGGTATATTTACACTTATGGTCTAATGGAAGCGCAGAGTTACGCGCGGCAAATGCAAGAGGAAATGATCCGACAAATCGAGTCCGCGCGCCCTAAGTATCTGATCTGGATCAGTGTGAGTACTTCCTGGGGGCGGCGGCCCGCATCGGAGGGCCTGATCTTAGCCTGGTCAAACGATTACATCCAAAGGTTCTACGACGTCGTTGGCATCGTAAATATTTTGTCCCCCGACCACACGGACTACTATTTCGATCAACTGCCGAGACCCATGCCGCCGCTTGTTAATTACATTTTCATCTGCCGTCGCAAATCTTAGCCGATTCCCATGCACAAGATTGCAGCCGGCACCGCTGCCTCTACAGTCAACCGATGATCCTCGAACCGGTTCGCCCGATTGAGCTCTCAGAAATACAGGAAGCACGGAAGCGAATTGGACACACAATCGTTCGCACACCACTCGTCCGTTTTGAGCTCGGGCCAGATTTTCCCGATATTCGACTTAAACTGGAAAATCTACAGCCGATTAATGCCTACAAATTGCGCGGCGCGGCGAATGCGGTTGCGCTGCTCTCCGATTCCGAGCGCAAACGCGGCGTCTGGACGATTAGCGCCGGTAACGCAGGACAAGGCGTCGCGTACGCCGCAAGACAAGCGGGCGTCCCGTGTACGGTCGTAGCCGTCGAGACCGCACCGAAATCGAAGATCGATCGGATGCGCGCGCTCGGGGCCAAATTAATTCCAGCGCCATACGATGTCGCTTGGAAGGCGCTCGAGGAACGTTCGTTTCTCGGAGCCGAAGGGACATTTATCCATCCGTTCGACGATGACAATTTCATCGCTGGTCATGCCACGATGGGCCTGGAGATTGTCGAAGATGCGCCTGAGATCGCTGCTGTCATCGCCAGCATTGGCGGCGGCGGACTGATCACAGGCGTAGGCAGTGCAATCAAAGCGCTCAAACCGGAGGTCAAAGTCTTTGGCGTTGAGCCGGAGACCGCAGCGCCAGCCGCGCTTTCGTTCGAGAAAGGTTCTCCGCAAGTGTTCAAGAACTGGAAAGCTTCGTTTGTGGATGGCGCCGGGGGCCAAAGCCTGTTCCCTCGCATGTGGGAACGAATGAAACCGGTCGTCGATGACTACATCGTCGTCACCTTGGAGGAGACGAGGAAAGCAATGCGGCTGATGGCCGAAAAAGCGCGCGTCATCTCGGAAGGGGCGGGCGCCTTGCCAGTCGCGGCAGCGCTGACCGGAAAAGCCGGCAAAGGCCCGATTGTAGCAATTGTTTCAGGCGGCAACATCGATCTTAACAAGTTTTGCGAGCTGGTCGCTAGCTAAGCGCGTTCAGTGACCCAATTGTCCCGGAACCCAGGTGTTGACTTCCGCTTCGCAATTTGAAAAGAATCTCCAAAAAGAAGCAAAGAGGAGGAAGAACAATGAAAATCGGCGATACAGCACCAGATTTCGAGGCGGAAACCACCCAGGGCCGGATCCGTTTTCATGATTGGATTGGCAACTCCTGGGCGGTTCTGTTTTCCCATCCCAAGGACTTCACGCCAGTCTGCACGACCGAGCTCGGTTATATGGCCAGGATTAAGCCAGAGTTCGACGACAGAAACGTGAAGGTCATCGGATTGTCGATCGATTCGACTGGCGACCATCAGGGATGGGCGAAGGACATCGAGGAGACGCAGGGCCACGCGCCGAATTACCCAATTATCGGTGACGCTGATTTTAACGTTTCAAAACTGTACGGGATGCTCCCAGCTGACACCGCAGGCGATGCCAAGACGCGCAAGCCAGCCGATAACGCGACTGTGCGCAACGTTTACGTCATCGGCCCAGACAAAAAGATCAAGCTAATCCTTGTCTATCCGATGACGACGGGGCGTAACTTCGACGAAGTGCTACGGGTGATCGACTCGTTGCAACTAACTGCCAAACATCAGGTGGCTACTCCAGTGAATTGGAAGCCAGGCGAGGACGTGATCATCGCGGGTTCGGTTTCTGACGAGGAGGCGAAGCGGCGTTATCCGGAAGGCTGGAAGGCTCCGAAGCCGTATATGCGGATCGTGCCGCAGCCGCAATAGAATGCGTATCGAGCGGTGACGTCAATTCGCCGCGCCGCATCAGTAGGTTGACGTGGCTTCAGCGGAATATTCGACCGGATTCTGCTGAAAATACTTTTGTAGCTCGGCGTACAATTTCGGATGACAGGCTCGCAGAGCGCAGGGTCGCTTAAAGAAAGCCTCCGTTAACACAGCGAAAAACTCGGCGGGATTACTTGCTCCGTAGGTATCGAGCAGGGTCGGAATTCCAGTCTCGTCGGCAGTGCGCAACGAAGCGAATTCAATTCGCATCACTTCCTGCCACGACAATTGCTGATCGCGTGTCTCCAGCGCGGGCGCACCATCCTCTGCCTGGTTCTCGTAATCGAGCTGGTGAGCAAACTCATGCAGGACGACGTTTTTGCCGTCTGAAGGCTGAGCCGCGCCGGACTTGACCGCGTCCCATGCCAGCACGAGCGCGTCTAGCCAACGGCCGGTCTCACCCAGGCGAGCTATTTTCCCCTCTTGCCACACATGACCGTGAAGGTGCCGTCTCTCCTCTGCCAAGTATGTCGAAGGATAGACCAGGATGGTCAGCAAACGCGGGAAGTAGTCGGTGTTGCGATGCAAAAGGAGAAGACAAGCCTGCGCCGCAATCGTAACACGGACCTCATCCGTGATTTCGAAACCGTCGCAGCCTTCAAACCGCTTGTCGGCAAGAAAAACCTGGACGTGGCCGAGAAGCTCGGCCTGATCCCTGGCAGAAAGCCGGTGAAAAAATGCAACGTTGCGCTTGATCGTCACCAGCCAGTCATCTGGAAAAGGTGTGGCCCGCAGCCAACGCCGCCTTCGATCTTTTAGTAATCCAAAGATCACAATGTAATCTAAGCGCCGCGCGGAAGACACGCGAGCAAGTCTGTGCCGTGGGTAGCGCACGCGTCTCGCGTGTTGGTTTCGGCGTCGCGCCGAAACGATCTTTCTGTAGGTCCGGTTTACTCTAGTGAAGGCGAAGAGCCTGAGAAAAAGTTCGCGATCGCGAGGACGCGCTCGCCAGACACGCGAGACGCGTGCGCTACCCGACGAGCGACGAAATTCGATCTCGCATCCTGTCCCTGATCGTTCTATCACGGTGTCCATGAACACGATCTCAATTTCCCGGCGTAGATTTGCGCAATTATTAAGTGCCGGCGCGGCAGCGGCCGTTGTCCGGCCCGCGCTTTCGCTTGCAGGCTCGCCTGAGCAGCAGCCCACTGCATCAGAGGTTGTTCGCCTGAGCGCCAATGAGAATCCATACGGCCCTTCGCCGAAGGCATTCAAAGCAATGACCGATGCTTTCAGTCTGGCGTCTCGTTATCCTGATGAGCACAACGATGTGTTGATCGATAAGCTGGCGAAAATCAATGGCGTTAATCACGATCAAATCTTACTCGGCGACGGTTCAAACGAGATTCTGAAACTGTGCGCGGACACATTTACTGGGAAAGAGAAGGGCAAACTCGTTGCCGCTGATCCAACTTTCGAAGCAAGCCTCAATCAGGCGCGCGCCAACGGCGCTGACGTGGTGAAAGTCCCCCTCACCCGCAGTTTCAGTCATGATCTTTCGAAAATGCTCGCGGCGGCAAATAAAGGTTTGGTTTACGTCTGCAACCCGAACAATCCGACTGCCAGCGTTACGCCCAAGAACGAACTGCTCGAGTTCATCACCAAAACTCCACGCGAAACGGCGATCCTGGTGGATGAAGCCTATTTCCACTACGCCGACACTCCCGATTACGAGACCGTGATTCCGTTGGTCAAAGATCACTCAAACCTGATCGTCGCGCGGACGTTCTCAAAAATTTATGGGATGGCCGGATTGCGTTGCGGCTACTGCGTCGCGCAAAAGGAGACGATTGAGCAACTGCGTCCGCATCAAATGTGGGACAGCGTTAACATCATGGCCCTGGCCGCGGCGAGCGCGAGTCTCGACGACGCAGATCAAGTCCCAAACGGCCGTCGTTTGAACAGCGAAGCGAGAGCATTCGTGACCGGCGAGCTCGAGACGATGGGCTACAAGTCAATTCCATCGCAAGCCAACTTCATCATGTTCGATTGCAAACGTCCCGTCGTACCGCTCATCAAGGCATTAAAGCAGCGTAACGTCCACGTCGGCAGATTATTTCCGGCGCTGCCGAATTACATGCGCCTGACGATTGGAAAGAAATCCGAAATGGAGAGGTTTCTTGGTGTCTTCCGCGAAATAGCAGCCTGAATCTGTTTTCTGAGTGCCGCGCCGTAGGTCGCCGCGGCGACCGAAAGCGGGTCAGCGTTCCGCGAAGTAGTGGTGACGCGATGGCTTAAGGAAGCGGCTCGATCTTCGCAGGTCTTTGGAAATTTGATGCAAACTCGAATGCTTCTCGCAATTCCTGATGATGAAGCTGTGCCCACTCACGCACGAGTCGTAGCGCCCGTTCTGGAATTGATCCTTCGATCACTTGTAATGTGTCGATAGCGATCTTCGCGACGCGCTCGCCGTAAACAGCATGAAAGTGTGCCGGCGGATGATCTCCGTAATAAAGTTGAATGACGATGCCGTAGAACCGACAAATCTCAGGCATGCGTCATGCCCTTGCGCAAGGAAGGAAAGACATCTTCCGGCTGCTTGCTCGTGAGTTTCAGGTAAAGTGCGTCCGCGCACAGATCGAGTTCGCCCGGCCACTCCAGTGCCCCAAGTTCCGTGATTCGAACCTGCTCAAACATGCCATCGCGTTTCCAGGCCCCGAACACACCACGCCCCGCGATGTCGCCAAGGTCGACGGTGCCCGAAACGCCATCGTCGAACCGAAGAAACAATTTGTAATTCTCCAGCGGCTTCGCTGCTGTGATTTTCATAACCAAAACTTACACCAGAAAGGGACCCATTGAAATACCGCTGTGCTGCATGTCGGTTGATTATCCCCGAGCTCCCGAACTTCATGAGCCCCTCGCCATCGGCAAGAAATCCGAAATGGAAAGTTTCTATCGGCGTTTCGGAAAGTCGCAGCCTGACAATGCGCCATCGTCAAACATCTTCTTCGGGAAGAGCGTTGTGGTACCTTATCCCGTCTGATACGCCAACTAGGCATGCCGCAACAGAACCCCGAGAACGAGAAAAATGATCGAGAGCGCTGCCAGCAACGCGATTAACGGCCAGATGAAACGCACCCATTTGTCGAAGCGCACATTCACCATTGCAAGCGAGGGCAAAACCAAACCGGTCGGCGCGATGAAGCCCATCACGCCAATCCCGTAGCAATATGCGCTGACGATTTCCTCGCGTGACACACCGGCCACGCCTGCCAGCGCGCCTATGATCGGCATCGTCAAGACAGCCATCCCGCTCGATGATTGGATAAAGATCGCTAACACAATGTAAACGAAGAAAAGCGCGACGATGAATGCCACGCCGGGCACGTGTTCCACCCGGCCGGAGAGGTAATGGAGAATCGTGCCGCTGATTTCTCCCTTATCCAAAATGAGCGTCGCGCCGCGCGCGATGCCGATAATCAATCCAACGCCGAGAAGATTTTGTGCCCCCCGCGATGAATGTCTCGGTGAAAGCCTTTTCGCCTCGGCGGTCGATGATTCCAACGAATAACGCCGCCGCAAAAAACAAGGTTGTCATTTCCGGGAACCACCAGTCGAGACGCGATACGCCAAAAATCATAACGGCGAACGTCAACCCAAACACCGCGAGCAAGACCTGCATTTTCGGAGTTAACTCGCGTTGCGATTTGACCGCATCGGGTTCTGCCGCGGGCACATGGTTGTGTCCGGTCGCGAGCGACCGTTTCGGGTCGAGCTGCACTTTTCGCGCATAACGCAGGATGTAGGCAATGCTGACTCCGGTTGCCAAAGCCCACATGACCACCCGGCCGATAAGTCCGCCGGTCCAGGAAATACCCGCTGCGTTTGAGGCAATGATGATCGCGAACGGATTAATGGTAGAAGCCATCGTCCCAACACAGGTCCCGATGAAAATGACGGCGACCGGCACCATCACGTCATATCCAGCCGCGAGAAAAACCGGCACCAGCAATGGATAAAACGCCAGCGTTTCCTCCGCCATTCCGAAGGTCGTCCCGCCGAGCGAGATGAGCGCGGTGACAATGATGATCAACCAGGCCTCGCGTCCACGAAGGCGAAGCACAAGCGCGTTCAGCCCCGCGTCGAATGCTCCGGTTTTCTGGAAAACCCCGATGAATCCCCCAATTACAAGGACGAACAGGATTACGTCGATCGCTTCATAGGTCCCAAGCACGGGCGCCTTCAACATTGCGATTATGCCTTGCGGATTTGCCGTAACGGTACGGTACGTGCCGGGAATTGAAACCGCTTTCCGAATGTTCCCTTTTTCGAAATGCTCGATCTGAATTTGGATTCCCAACCGGTCGAGCGTTGCCTGCTCGGCGGGCAACGCTTCTTCGCCGGTCGCGCGTTGCACCACAAAAGTGCGATTTGCCTGGTCGTAACGCAGCAGATCGTAGCCTCCGGCCGGGAGCACCCAGGTGAGGACCGCGCCGAGCACGATCACCAACATCAGGACCGCGTAGGCCGAAGGGAAACTAATCTTGCTTGCAAACGATCTCATACGAACACCGCGTTATCCCCGGTTGGAGATGGGCGAGGTGGCAGCGGCTCTCTTTTTCATAAAAGCCCTCCGCCATTTCGGAGATTCGTTTCTATCCCAGCTTGCTTTCCACAATTTGATTAATTTCTTTGAACCGCGCGTCGGAATCGGCGGTGATCTGTTGAACTTTTTTCAAGAGCGCGGATCGAAATTTCTCATCCTTCAGCTGGCTGAGGTTAATCCGGACGTTCATTGCTGCGCCGCCGACGCAGGCGCGCACTGCCAGGATTCCAACGCCCACGTCTGAAATCGAAGCGGGATTTCCCTTCTCCCCCATTTCGGAAAGGATTTCGTAAGATTTGGATGCAGTTTCCATGACTTTCAATGGAATCTCGGCCGCATGTTTGGTTGCCTCCTCGATCGCCGCGGAACGCGCTTTTTTTTCGTCGGTGGAATCCTTTGGCAACGCGAATGCATCCATCACCTTGTTGAACGCCGCCGTGTCCTCATCGACCAGCGCGAGCAATCCATCTTTTAGTTGCTGCGCCTTCACCGCCCAATCACTGAAGTAGCTTAGCCTGTCGTCCCAGCCGCGTTTGCCAGCGGAGAGATTGGCAACCATTCCACCAAGCGAAGCGCCCAAAGCTCCCATCAACGCTGCCACCGACCCGCCGCCGGGCGCCGGAGAATCGCTCAGGGTTTCGTTGCAGAACTGACGCAGATCCATTTTGAGGAGTGATTTTTTGGGAGCAGAGGCTTCGATCTTGAATTCAATCACTTTCTCTTTCGGATCGAAAGGTTTCAATTCACCCAGGCCCATCGATCGGATCGCAAGATCGATTAGCTCTTCTTCGGACGCGCCTTCCGACCATTTCTGTTTCCGGAGAAAATATCTTCCGGCATCCACCAGACATTTCTTGGGCACCATGCCGACGATTTCCGAACCAGTTACCCGCAGGCCGCGATTGCTCGCCGCTTCACAGCATGCGTCGAATGCAACATGCAACGGCGTCTCCTCAATGTTCGTCAGGTTCATCGAGACCTGGGCAATTCCATATTCCTTCACGAACCAGCCAATCGCCTTGACGTGTTTCAGCATTCCGGGAACGCGGACAGGCTCGCCGCTCGAATCCAGAACCGGCTTTCCGGAGGGCGTGCCATCTTCCGTCTTGGTCCTCCCCTGCTCTCGCACATCGAACGCAACCGAATTCGCGCGTCGCACCGATTTCGTGTTCAGATTCACATTATAAGCGACGAGAAAATCACGGACGCCAATCACCGTGGCACCCGATTTCTGATTGAAAACAGACGGGCCGAAATCCGGCTTCCACTCGGGCTGTTTTATCTTTTCAAAGAAACCTTCGTATTCGCCCACCCGAATTACTGACAAATTCGAGCGAGCCTGATCTTTCGCTGCTTTTTCGTAGAGATAGACGGGAATATTCAATTCTTCGCCGACGCGTTTTCCCAAGCGGTTGGCGCAATCGATCGCTTCTTCCCAGCTGACGTTGCTGATTGCAATGAACGGGCAAACATCGGTCGCGCCCATACGGGGATGCGCGCCCTTGTGTCTGCGCATGTCGATGAGCTCCGCCGCCTTTTTAATCCCGCGAAGGGCCGCTTCCACCGCCGCGTCAGGATTCCCGACAAACGTCACAACCGTCCGGTTCGTGCTCGCGCCAGGATCGACATCGAGCAGCGAGACGCCATCCACCGATTCAATTGCATCGGTGATCTGCCTAATGGTATCCAGGTCGCGCCCCTCAGAAAAATTCGGCACGCACTCGATCAATTTTCTCATAGTTCGGCAGCGAGTTAGTAGCTTCTCCTGTAGCGGCGGTCTATAACCGTCGCAAATTTTTCGGCGGGACTCGCGAGCTGCTCAGGTTGCCGAGTAGATCTTTGGATGAAGGATGAGCCGCATCAGCTTCGACGGCGACGTGTGATTTATTCGTCGAGTTGCTTCAGCGCGAGTCCCGCACTTGCGGCTGCATGGGAATATCGATCTTGTGCGCGGCAGCGAACTCGATCGCTTTGGAGTAACCGGCATCGGCGTGGCGAAGGACGCCCAATCCTGGATCGCTTGTTAGAACTCGCTCGAGACGGCGCTTTGAATTTTCACTGCCATCCGCGACCACAACCATGCCGGCGTGCTGCGAATACCCGATACCGACTCCGCCACCGTTGTGGATCGATACCCATGAGGCGCCTGCGGCAGTGTTAATAAGCGCGTTGAGCAAGGCCCAATCGGCAATCGCATCGCTCCCATCGAGCATCCCTTCGGTCTCGCGATTGGGCGACGCGACCGAACCGGCGTCGAGATGATCGCGACCGATTACGATCGGCGCCTTGATCTCGCCGCTCTTTACCAGCTCGTTCATCGCCATGCCGAACTCGGCGCGCTCGCCAAAACCGAGCCAGCAAATCCGCGCGGGCAATCCTTGGAATTGAATCCGCTCTTTCGCGAGTTTCATCCAGCGCGCGAGAGTTTTGTTTTCCGGAAATAATTCGAGTGCGAGTCGATCAGTGCGCGCAATGTCTTCTGGATCGCCGCTCAACGCCACCCAGCGAAACGGTCCCCGGCCCTCGCAAAAAAGCGGACGGATGTATTCGGGAACGAACCCGGGAATATCGAACGCCTTCTCGACGCCGGCCTTTTTCGCCTGGGCGCGAATATTGTTGCCGTAATCGAAAGTGATCGCGCCTTTTTTCTGCAACGCCAGCATCGCCTCGACGTGCACGGCCATCGAATGCATTGCGCGCTCGATATATTCGTCCGGATTTTTTCGCCGCAGCGTGAGCGCGTCATCGAGCGATATTCCATGTGGCACGTAGCCATTCAATGCGTCATGCGCGCTGGTTTGATCGGTAAGGACATCCGGGACAATGCCGCGCTTGACGATTTCGGGCAGGACATCGGCGCAGTTTCCGACAAGTCCGATTGAAATCGATTGTCGATCTTTCCGAGCTTTGTCGATCAGCGTGAGCGCTTCATCCAGCGAGTGCGCGATCTGGTCGCAATAACCGCTCTTCAATCTCTTCTCGATCCGCGCAGGATCGACTTCGACCCCGAGAAAAACTGCGCCGTTCATGGTTGCGGCAAGCGGCTGGGCGCCGCCCATTCCGCCGAGCCCGCCCGTGAGCACAAATTTTCCTTCGAGCGACCCGCCAAAATGTTTACAGCCCGTTGCTGCGAACGTCTCGAATGTGCCCTGCACAATGCCCTGGCTGCCGATGTAAATCCAAGACCCGGCAGTCATTTGGCCGTACATGGTGAGGCCCATGCGCTCGAGCCGATTGAACTCCGCGTAGTTGTTCCATTGTCCGACGAGATTTGAATTCGCGATCAAGACGCGCGGCGCTTCGTCGTGTGTCCGGAATTTTCCCACGGGCTTTCCAGATTGGACAAGGAGGGTCTCGTCATTTTCGAGATTGCGGAGGGACCGGACAATCGCGTCGAAAGCTTCCCAGGTCCTCGCGGCGCGACCGGTTCCGCCGTAAACGACGAGCCGGTCCGGCGCTTCAGCGACATCCGGATCGAGATTGTTCATCAACATCCGCATGGCCGCTTCCTGATGCCAGCCTTTGCAGCTTCGTTCGACGCCGCGCGGTGCATGAATGATTCGTTTCTCGCTCATACCTTTTCGCCTTCGCTATCAAAATCGCCTCGGCGAATTGCTTCCGCCACTCGCGCAATGTCGCCGGAAAGCGAACGATCCTGCGTCAACCGCGGCGCAATTTTTCTGACGGCGGCAAAGGCCCGCTCCACGCCGACTCCAGCTTTGAGCGGGCGGCGATGTTCCAGAGCTTCGGCGCCGGCGAGCAATTCGATTGCCAGCAAATTCTCCGCGAGGCCGGCAATCGTCCGGAGTTTCAATGCGCCGGTCATGCCCATTGCGACGTGGTCCTCCTTTCCAGCCGATGTGGGAACATTGTCGATACTCGCTGGATGGGCGAGAACTTTTGCGGGCAAGCCTTCGTTCATATCGGGATTTAGCAGTCGCTCGACCCGGCGCTCGCTAATGCTCATCAGGTCCGTCAGAGCAATGGCAGCGTAATCGAATGCGAGGGCGAGTGGTGCGCCGTGAAAGTTGCCGCTGGAAATAACGTCACCGCTCTCGGCAAAGACGAGCGGATTATCGGTTGCCGAGGCCGATTCAATCAGAAGCACATCTTCACAATGCGCGAGCGCACCGCGAACCGCGCCGTGCACCTGCGGCATGCAACGCAGACTGTATGCGTCCTGGATGCGCGGATCATTCTTGAAATGCGATTGCCGAATCTCGCTTCCATCCAGGAGCGACAACAAATGTTTAGCGACGGCTTTCTGGCCGGGATGCGGCCGGGCGTCCTGCAAACGTGGATCGAAGGCCGCTGGAGTGCCCTTCAATGCCTCAAGACTCATCGCGCCAGAAACGTCCGCGACACGAGAGAGCCGTTTCGCGCGGAGCAGCGCGAGCCCGCCGACAGCGTGCATCGTTTGTGTGCCATTTAGCAGGGCGAGCCCTTCCTTTGCTTCGAGTCGCTGCGGCTCAAGCTTTGCTCGACGAAGCACATCCCGGCTCGGCATTCGTTCGCCTCGGAAGAATGCCTCGCCTTCGCCGATCAGACTCAAGGCCAGATGCGCGAGCGGTGCGAGATCACCGCTGGCACCGACTGAGCCTTTCTCTGGAACGACTGGACAGACCCGGCGATTGAGCATTTCACAGAGCATCTCGATGATCTCGAACCGGACGCCGCTCAAACCGAGGGCGAGCACATTTGCGCGCAACAACGTCATCGCGCGCACTTCCGGTTCCGAGAGCGGATCGCCGACGCCGCAGGCGTGGCTGCGAACCAGATTAAGCTGGAGTTCGCCGAGGCCATCGTGCGGGATGCGAACATCTGAAAGTTTGCCAAAGCCCGTGCTGACGCCGTAAACCACTGCGTCGCGCGCGATGATATTTTCAACGACTTTGCGGGAAGCAAGAATACGATGCCGGGCCGAGGGCGCGATTCGCACAGATGCATTGCCAAATGCCACCCCCGCGATTTCAGCGAGTGTCAGTGCCTGGCCGTCTAATTCCATCGGCACATCTTAATTAGAACTCGATGAAATAGAAAGAGTGGCGCGATCGTTCGCGCTTGCGCTCCCAAAGTTCGCACCACTTTTCGCAAACGGGGGACGCCCGCGTTATGAAAAGGAAAAGGCCAGGTCGTACACGACCTGGCCTCGTTGGCAAACCAACCACAAGTGACAACCCGGACGTCGGACCTATTTGCCGTAACTGGTCTTGCCTGGAGTGGTGGTCACTTCCTCTTTTCTTTGGGCGCAAGCACCCAAGCTCAAAGCACTGGCTAAAATGGCCACGATCATGATCGCTTTTAAAAATTTCAATCTATATTCGCCTCCTTTCGCAGCATGTTGCTCCGCTTGTTTAGGCAAGGAACTACAGGGAAGCAACGCTTTTCTCAACTTTTTTGGATGTGTTATAACTCGATCACGTCCGCATTGCGCATTCGCACGCATCCGAGGCTCGCCGGGTTACCGATTTTGTCCTCGCGTTTGGTGCCGTGAATGGAAGTGAAACGGTCGTGCGTCTTGGCATTGTCTTCATCCAAGCCATCAAGCTAAGAGAGCCGCAACGCGACCAAATCCGTTCCTCGGAGGAAGCGGATCGACAGACAATAGGCTCACCGGCCGGTCTATTTCGCGTAACCGGTCGTCCCGGCACTCGTGGTGACCGTCTCCTCTTTTTTAGCACAAGCCCCTAGTCCCAAAGCAGTGACCAGTACGGCCACAATCATCATCGTTTTCAAAAATTTCATTCTTCCTCGCCTCCTTTCTCAGCAGGTTGCTGCTGCCACCTCTTAGGCGGGAACTTCGCGGACGCAACGCTTTTTTCTCCATTTTTTTTGGGATCTATTCTGCGTCGTCTATTCCTCGATCGTTACGTGAGTACCCTCATCGACGAGATCGAACAACTCGACTACGTCCTGATTGCGCATTCGCACGCATCCGTGGCTCGCCGGGTTGCCGATTTTGTCCTCGTGTTTGGTGCCATGAATATAAATGAAACGGTCGCGCGTGTTGGCGTTGTGTTCATCCAGGCCATCGAGCCACAAGATACGCGACATCACCAGGTCTTCGGTCGGAGGAAGGGGATCGCCGGGTTTGAGCGGGACGCGGCTTTGAAAAACAGCATCGCTCGGCAGGCCGTCGCCGATCTTCTCCGCGACGCGGAAGCGACCGGTTGGTGTTTTCATGCTGCCTTCTTCGGTCCCGATTCCAAATCGCGACGTGGACACCGGGTAACTGCGGATTGGCGTCTCGTCTTCCATCAGGGTGAGGCGCTGATCGCGAATCGAAACGTGAATATTTTTCACTTCTGGCTAAATACCCATGCCGAATGGAGAATCAAGGCCTTTACGGCAGGGCGGCGGAACAGTTGCTGGCTGTGCGCAAGTTTGCACGAAATCGGCTCGGCGATAGACTCCGGCTGCTGATGAAAGGTTATCACGTCGCAATCATCGGAGCGACCGGCGCGGTCGGTCAGGAGCTTTTGCGCGTCCTCGAACAGCGAAGTTTTCCGGTGGCGAGTCTGCGGCCGGTCGGTTCGGCGCGGTCCAGCGGGAAATCGGTTCGATTTCGCGATGAATCCATCCCAGTGCACGAGCTCGGCAGTGAATCATTCGATAAGATCGACATCGCCTTTTTCAGTGCCGGTGGCGAGATCTCGCGAAAATATGTTCCCGTCGCCTGCCAGGCAGACGCAATCGCAATCGACAATTCATCGGTTTTCCGAATGGAACCTCACGTGCCGCTGGTTATTCCCGAAATCAATGCGGGCGACGTGCACCGGCACCGCGGCCTGATTTCCAATCCCAATTGCACTACGGCGATCGCGCTGATGGCGCTTTATCCGTTACACGGCGTGTTTGGCCTGCGCCGGGTTTTCGCCGCAAGCTATCAAGCCGTTTCCGGGAGCGGCACGCGCGCAATTGAAGAATTGAAACAGCAGACCAAGCGCGCCGTCCAGGAAGGAGAGTCCCGGCCGGGGTCATCCACCTTCGCCGAGCCGCCTTCGCACCGCTTCGGCGTGCCAGGGGCTCCGGCGGACAAAACGACCCCGGCTACAGTTTATCCACACCCCATCGCGTTCAATCTTCTCCCGCATGTCGATTCATTTCTCGAGAGTGGTTACACAAGGGAAGAAATGAAAATGCAAAATGAAGGACGCAAGATCATGCATTTGCCGGAGTTTTGCGCGTCGGTCACATGCGTGCGCGTACCGGTTTACCGGGCGCACTCGGTCGCGGTAAACGCAGAATTCGAGCGGCCCGTCTCAGTCGAACGCGCCCGAGAAGTTCTGGCAAAAGCGCCAGGGATCGAGCTGGTCGATGAACCTCAAAGCAATCGTTATCCGATGCCGCTGAATGTTACGGGCAAGGACAATTGTCAGGTAGGTCGCGTGCGTGTGGACTGCGCTCTCGAGAACGGCCTTTCGTTCTGGGTTTCAGGCGATCAATTGCTCAAGGGCGCAGCCCTGAACGCGGTGCAGATCGCGGAGCTTTTGCAAACGTGAAATGCCGGAGTTGTAGCGCGTTTGTGTCAAACGCCGGGGTTAATTGGATTGGCGTCTGACACAGACGCCCTACAATTGACGCCGTACAATTGATTGAGTTTATGGCTCGACCACCACGCGTTCCGGTGATGCTACCCTGGGAATGCAAGGTCATTTACTTTATCACGATTTGCATCACGCCTCGTTGCAAGGCGCCAGCGAATGACGCCGCTTGGAGAGCGGTCTGCGAGACGCTCGCCCGGTTGGATAAATGGAACACATATTGCATCATGACGATGCCGGATCATGTCCACTTGCTCACTGCGCCGCCTGATCGCGATCTGAGTGTCGCTGCCTTTCTAAAATGGTTTAAACGCTGGTTCAATGAATCGTACGGTGCGCGTGAACAATGGCGATGGCAGCCGGGAGGCTTTGACCGTCTTCTTCGAACGTCGGAGTCAATTCACGAAAAGTGGAACTACGTCCGAGAGAATCCAGTTCGGGCTGGCTTGGTCGCGCACTGGAAGCAGTGGCCATATCGAAAAGGTTTTACCGACGACGAATAGAAATTTTCCCGATGTCTGAACTTTTGCGTCGTTTTCTGCGAAACGCCGACATTAGGTTGGCGTCTGACACAGACGCCCTACAACGGGCGCCTCCGCAACAAAACGGCCCCGGATAGTTTCCGGGGCCGTCGCTTATCCCAAACTAAATTGGTGTTATTGAGAACCAGGAGTTGGGGAAGCCTTTTCGCCTTTTTTCTTACCGCCTTCAGGTCTGGGCCCCTGCCCACCTCCACCCGCGGCAGGACCTCCACCGGGAGCTTCGCCAGGCTGAATAGAGGCACCTTGCCCCTTTTGTCGTCCAACCCGTGGTTCCGCTGGAGCTGCTCCGCCGGAAGTCGGCGGCGCGCCGGATTGGGGGTGAACACCATGGCCTCTAGGTCCCGCCCCGCTGCTCTCATACGGAGCCGCAGGTGGAGTTGGCGGAGGCCCAGCTTCCCCCTGTGGGCGCCCCAAATGCCTGCCTCGCTCGGGCGCGTTCGCGGTGCCGCCGGGCGGCTGTTCTGGACCTGGGCTGGCCAAGCCGCGCTCAGGTCGTCCCTTTGGTTTCCCCGCAGGCTGCGCTGCCTCGGGAGCCGTTAGAGCTGCGCCGGTTTGCCCGGACGCTGGTGGAGTCGTCTCTAATCTCCCCCTGCCTGGTTTGCCATGTTCTTTTCCAGGCGGAGTACCTTGAATGCCTGGCGAGGCGCCACCAGCCGGCGATTCCGATGGCCTGCCGGCTCCGCCGGGTTTGCCGAGGCGTTTACCTTTTTCAGTTGGCGGAGTTGGAGCGCCTGCTGCTCCAGTCGTTGATCCCGGTGGGGTGCCGGCCATACTCGGTTGAGTGCCGGGCCTACCGAGCTGTTTGCCTTTTTCAGTCGGCATTGTCCTTGCGCCTGGTGAAGTCACCGGGCTCTGGCCAGCGGCTGGCCCCGTTTCCACTGGCGAAGCCCCACCTTCGGCCCGCCCTTTCGCGGCGGCGCGTGTCGGGGGCGGAATATTCTTTGGATTCTCGGTCTTAATTTTCTCTTTTAACTGCGCTTCATTAGAAACGCCGGCCCAGCCCTTCTCAATTTTCGGCTGAGCGACTTTCGCTTTTACCTTTGGAGGGGCAGTGCCCGCAGCTGCCTTGCTGAATTTTTGCGGAGCCCCCACCATGAGTTTGTCGCCCTGCACTTTCGTCAGTGCACCGGTTTTGGCGGCTACAGCTAAATCGGCACTCTGTTGGCGCTCGAGCTTAAGGCGCTGAATCGGCCGGCTCGAGTAGGAACTGAGCGTGTTGTAATCAGGGCCGTAATTATATACCACGTTGTTCTGAACCGTGATGTTGGTCACGTTCACGGTGTTGTCGATATAGGTTACGTTCTGCGAATAGGGAAAGATGCGATCGCGCAGGACCGGCTCGCCGATAAAACGAGCATCGATAAAATTGTAATAAGCCGGACCGATATCGAATTCGATGTCCACGCGGCCGCCAATGGGCCCGCCCGCATAGGCGATTCCGGGACCGCGCGGTGGCAGCGGCGCCCAGCCGACATAATCGCCTCCAGTTCGCCAGGACACCCAGGCTGGTCCCCATTCAAGGTCATTGCCGGGGAACCAGACCCAGCCGTAGTCGGCCAGGTTAGCCCAGCGGCCATAGTGGTAGGTCGCCCAGCCGAAATCCTCATAAGAAACCCATGTCCAGCCCACATCGGTGTAAGCCCAATAGCCGTCGGCATAAGGACGCCAGTTAGGATCGCTTGTGGCTAGGTCGGGTTGCCAGCCGTAGCCATAGTCACCAACTTCAATCCAGTTTCCGCCGGAGAGATTGTTATAAAAGAAATCAATCGAGACATCTGCCCGAGCCTGCGGGAGAGCAGGCAAAACAAGAGCGAGCATCGTTAATGCAAAAAGTAATTTTTTCATATTTATGAGAGAAGGTTTTGAGACATTCGACTTACCAGCCTCGCGGTTTATTCACTTATGGATTCGAGTGCCGGACGCTGATTGCGTGTGGCTCGGAGACAGGGGACCGCCACGCTAATCCTTGCCGGAGGAACGAAATTCCAAATGACGAAACTCGAATGACGAATGACGAATTAATGTCGAAGCTCGAATGACGATTCGAACCTGCGCCTCTTAAACCGCACGACTCAGTTCGCTTTTCGTCATTCGAGCTTCGTCATTGGTCAATCGTCATTGAGCCGGTTTTTTCTTTCCGCCTGCGGGCACACCTGTTGCCACGATTCGACTCGCGTGAGTAGGGTCCACGCCGATCGTAACGTTCACCGTCATTCCGGGCTTTAAATCGGCAATGCTAGCTCGTTGCCCGTTCACAGTGATTTCAGTGAATTGCGTGACCGTAAATGTTCGCGCTGTCTTCTGCTCGCTCACAGTGATCGCGTTACCGGTTACGCTTGCGATGACTGGCGGCTGATATGCCGGTGTCGCCTTCTTTTTCCTGCCTTTACCGAAAGCCGGAGCAAACGCGATCGCGGCAAGGAGAATCCAGACAACGACCAACAGCCTATTCCTCATCATCTCCGTTTAACAGAATGGACGAGGCTTTACCACGTTAAAATCGTTGAATCGTGAGTCCGTTGTAACGTTTTAACGAATCACGAATCAGGTGGGCTTATGCAGCGCTGTAGCCACGGCGCTATTCGCCGTGCGGGTGGATCACGCTGAGAGCGCCTCGGCAAGACCGATCTGAAAGCGAGCGGCGATTACAGAGAAAGTGAAAAGGTTAATATTCATCCGCGTATTTCTGATTGGAATCCTTTGCGGCGTAACGATGGCGGCTGCCGTCACATTTTTCGTCGCAATCCCCGCGAACAACGATCATTGGCGCATAGAGATCGTGAAACGCGGCGGCGGGACCTGGTTGTTCGATAAAAATGGCCATCTCGGCTGGATGTGGACAGTCGAGCCGGTCTCCAATATTCGCCCGGTAAAGAAAGTCATCGTGGTACCGTCGCCTAAAAAAGACGTGGCTCCCAAGCGGCTATAACGCGCGGTTAGTTTGTAGTTAGAAGATCCCAACAGCGCACAGCGCCGTGGCTACAGTAGATGCGCGCCCTGTAGCCACCGCCCTGCGGGCGGTCTGATTAGGAGAAAATCAAAAACCCTGACGGGTCATAGAGTCGTGGCTACAGGCATCCTGCGCGTGAGCTACGAAACAAAAACGCCCCGCCGTCCGCCTGAGGCGGATCCAGGCAGGGCGTTTTGAATTGAACTAAACGAAGCTTTTCGAATTACTCCGGACTCAAAGCCAGGAGTAACTTTGTGTCCGTGTTTGAAATCGTCTCTCGATAAATTAGTTTGTGGCGTGAGCGCATCCGAAATTATTGCTGAGCTTCCAAAGCTATCGCGCACAGAACGCCGTCAACTTGCCGCCGCCATCTTCGAATTGGAAGAAGAGGTGGATCTGCTTCGTGATTCTGATCGTCGCGCTGACGAACGGTTTCGCATGCTGGACGTGATGGAAGAAGAAGATGGCAAGACCAGCTCGCGGTGAAGTTTGGCGGGTCGATCTGGGCCTGGCCGCGAAGGTGCGGCCCTGTTTGGTGATGAGCGACTACCCAGCCGAAAACGAGCTCGCGTTAATCCTGGTGATCCCGCATACGACCGCGGTACGTCACAATCGCTGGGAGTTTATATGCACCAAACCCTTTCTGAGACCCGGTGTTTTTCATCTGCAACAAATTCAGCCCATTTCGCTGCCGCGGTTCGAGGCAAAGCTGGGCTCTCTTGCGGCAGATGAATTACGCGCGCTAGGTAAACAGTTACGGGATCTGCTCAAGCTCGAAATGTAATAGTCAGCGGGAATGTGCGACGGGAGTGAGCCGCCTTCTCAACTGAAAAATCGGCGCAAGAACATGAATAATTCGTGTCTATTCGCCTGCCACGCCGAGGCGCGAAGACGGGTGTCGATTCGTGGTTAGTCGCCTCAAACAAAAACGCCCCGCCAACTCGGCGGAGCGTTTTGAATTGAACGAATCGAAGCTTTTTCGAATTACTGGGCGGATCGGCAGGCAGGATCAGGTTGACGTCTATTGGCCAATTCGTGGTCTGCCAGGGTTGAAGATGAATCGCGTGACGGCTAATATTCCCATTATGAGTCTGGCGGAAATCGAAAAGGCCGTTGATGAGTTGTCGCCAGACGAGCTGGCGAAATTGGCTGCGCACATCGCGCGTCGTGACAAGCTCGCCTGGGACGATGAGCTTGAAGAGGATTTTTCTCCGGGAGGCAAGCACCACAAAATTCTCAAAGAAATCGACGCCGAAATCGACTCCGGCAAGTTCACGCCGCTGCCGTGACGTCGCACGCGCTGCCGTCTTTCTGGAAATGTTACGAGCAGCTTCCCCGGCACGTTCAAAAGCTTGCCGATAAAAATTTCGCCCTGTTCAAAGAAAACCCGCGCCATCCTTCTTTAGGAGACTGTTGAAATACTGAAGTGGGCCGCGTTGCTGTCGATTTTGGCGCTGGCCAAGACGCGAGCGCAGTGCCGATATCCGCAGTGATCTCGGCCAAGCGAGCAACGCCGGCCAGCACCAAAGGCGACGCAACCCTTCGGCGCGAGGCGGGAGGGGCGACTGGCTGCGTCGCTCGTTCGTTACAGCCCGCTATAGGGGATGCGCCTCACTCCCTCCTTGCCATCCGCCCCTTCCGCCTCTACGCGCGACCCATTCCAGTATCTCAACAGTCTCCTGGGCTTCCGCAAGAAAGGCGGCGTTTACACCGTTGAGATCGGTCGCAGTTACCGCGCTCTCGCCCGCGAGCGCAAAGACCATTACTACTGGTTCTGGATCGGCACACACGAAGATTACAATAATTTCACATTTTGACCTGGTGCGGTGGTGTAGGCGGCCACACGATGCCGCTGCCCCAAACCCGAAAGTTCGTTTCGACGAGGGCGCCGAAACCAGCACCCGAGGCGGGCGCGCTCCTAAGACCCGCCTACGTCAACCCCTCCTCCGTAGCAGTACTGCGAGGGTGGAGCTACGGCGCGGCAGGGAAACCCGCGTTCGCCAAGCCTATGGCGCGGCAAAGCAAAAACGCCCCGCCTTCGCAGGCGGGGCGTTCTCAAATCAGGTTACGATACGTTGTTTGCGAATTACGGTATCGGATTCACCCAGTCGTTCGGCGTCGCGGTCGTGTTATCCAGCCACGGGTCCGCAACAGTACTTGCTGTGTTGTCGAAAAGGTCGTACGGACGACCTGGACGCAAAACGCTGATATTGGTCGCGTCATCACATGTCATGGCCTTGCCACTGCCATCGACGAAGATGACAATAGCTTTCTTGCCGCCCCAAACTCCGCCCGGGGCCGTTTTGACCGTGGTGTAACTCCATGTTACTCCTCCGCCCACAGCGAAACCGTCGCAGAGAAGCGGAAACTGCGGGTTTGAGGTGTCGTTGAGGTTGATGACGTACGAATAAGCGTTTTCCGCGGCCGACCCGGTCAGCGTACCCGGAGCGACTGGCGTGCCATAGGTGGGATCCAATATATTGTCCGCGCCGGTGGACCATGCCGAGCCTCCGACCACAAAGATGTCTTCGGTGGTCGTATATGTCGGCAGTAGCCACCTGAACGCGTCGTTGGATGTACTGGTAGCGGCCATGGCAGTTGAACTGTTATAATCGGCTCCGGCGCTGCCATACACCCTGCTTGGAAAAACGCCGTCATGATCGAGGGCGAACTGTCTCAAGGCCAGGGCGATTTGTTTGCCGTCGGACATGTCCTTGGTTTGTTTGCCGCGTTCCTGCACGGAGCTGAACACAGGAAGCGCGATGCTGGCCAGAATGGCGATGATCGCGATGACGACCAGCAATTCAATCAGCGTAAACGCAAAGGAGAACAATTTTGTTTTGTTTATTTTCATAGGGTACTTTGGGTAACGAAGCGCGAGAAATCGCAGCTTTTGCAGAACAAGTCAACAACTATTTTTGGCTTTTTTGGAAGCCCCATCCCGGCCTCCCCCAAAGCGTTAACCACCAATCCGCCTACGCCAAGGCTACGGCGTGGCAGGCGACCGGGAATGATTAAGCACGACGTTGCCCACTAAACACACGAATAAACGCGAAAAGCATGAGCAAAAGAGGCAAGGTTCAACCACGAATGGACACCAATAAACACGAATGTTGAAAAATGACGAAATCCGAATGTCGAATGACGAAGGGATCCAACCACGGATGGAAACAAAAGCGGGGGCCGGACAGAATTTACAAAATGAACAACCCCGAAAGCGTTCGGGGCTGATAATTCGGTTCATTCTGTCAAAAAACCTGATCGTCACTCATCGAGCAACAGTTTGAACCGACGATTCCGGGCGAAGCGAAACGACGAAAAGCCGCGCCGGTCCAATGTCAGCACGTTCTCTGTTCCAGTCTGCTCTGCGATCCAGACGAGTGTGGCATCGGGGAAATCCATTGGGGTGTCGGCATATTTGTTCATCATGCGGACAGCGGTAGCGAGGTCCTCGGGACCAAAGCAATCGCGCACCTCGGTTGCGCTGGCATCGAGGAAAGAAACAAGACTGGCCGGTCCATGCTGGACATCGGAAAGAAAGTAAAAAGCTTCGGTAATCACTGCGCCTGTGGTAATGAGCCGTTGTCCCCGGAACTGGCTCATCAAGGCGCGCACGCGATTGTGATCCGGCTCTGATCGATCGAGCAGTGCAACCAGCGGGCCGGTATCCAAAAGACAGGCGTTCATGAACGCCAGTTGCGTTGGCGGATCTGTTTCCGCCACGGGTTTTTCTCCCAATGTTTAGGCGGGCTGACTATGCTGCCCACGACGTGGCGCACTCGCTCGAAGTCGAAACCGCGATGCATTTCACGCTCGATTAACTCCCGCACAACTGCGGACTCGCTTCGTTTCTCGGCCGCCGCCCGGCGCCTTAGTGCGTCTCGCTGTTTTTTAGGAAGACGGATGGTGAGAGTGGTCTCCATGCGAGAACCCTAGCAGGTGTAAGACAGAAAGCAAGACAGGGAGCCGACGAGGGACCGATCACCGGGATCCCGGCCTATGTTTAACCACGAATCCACCTTTGCCATCCTCCTTCGCAATCCTACGGCGCGACATGTGGACACCCGCCTTCGCACACTTCGGCGTGGCAGGCGAATGTTGAAAAATGACGAAATCCGAATGTCGAATGACGAAGCAAGGATGCTACCCACTAAACACACGAATAAACGCGAAAATTCCAGAGAAAGAAAACCATTCGCGTTAATTCGCGTCATTTGCCGGTGCAAACCTGAAGCGCGAATCGCATTGCCGCTCGTATAGAAAAGGTGCTATCTTTTCTCACGATGAGCATCACCGCAAAGGTACATCATGGCAGCGTGACGCTGCCGCCGGATTTGGACATCCCGGACGGGACGGAGGTGGAAATTGTCATTCCAAACACGGCCGTGGGCGAGGGCAGACGCGCCAAGCCAGTACGTCTTCCCGTATTCAATGGCAACGGTCTTCAACCAGGGGTGAACCTGGACGACTCGCGCGCGATCCGACGGCTGCTTGACCAATCAGGCAAGCTCTCGCAGTTGTCCTGACTGCAATGCTCCTGCCGGACGTCAATGTCCTCGTTTATGCTCAGCGCGAAGATTTGCCGGCGCATCCCAGCGCGCGAGCTTGGCTCGAATCCGCGCTCAACGGTGACGAGCCAGTCGGCCTTTTCAATCCCACGCTGGCGAGTTTCCTTCGTGTTGTCACGAACCGGCGTATTTTTAAAATAGCCACACCGCTGCCCATGGCGCTTACTTTTATCGACACGGTGCGCGCAGCACCGGCGGCCCGTCCCCTGGATGCGGGGGCCAATCATTGGGAAATTTTTGTCCGGCTGTGTCGTGAAAGAGACATTGTCGGGGATGATATTCCGGATGCCTATCTCGCTGCGCTGGCGATTGAAAATGACTGCGAGTTCATCAGCACCGATGTCGGCTTCGCGCGCTTCCCGGGACTGAAGTGGCGGCGGCCGCTCTGAGACAACGCGATTAATCCTTCTTCGCGCTCCCCGTTTTCTCTTAACCACAAAGACGCCCGCGAATCACCCGCCTTCGCTCGGCTACGGCGCGGCACGCGCGCATCGCCGGTTTCGATTTCAATGAGCGCTTCATGTTCGCCATAGATCGCGTGAAAATGCGTCGGCGGATGCTCGCGGTAATAGAAACGAATGATGATGCCGTAAAAACGGCAAACTTCACGCATTTTTCGCGCGTGCCGGGATTTTGCCGGCGATTTCCAGATATGCCGAGTCGGGGCAAATGTCGAGGTCGCCCGACCAGGCGATCTGACCGCGATCACCAATCCGCACTTTGCTAAAGAACGCTTCATCGCGAAGCGGCGCAAAAACGCCGTGACCCACCTGATCGGAAAGATCAATGATTCCCTCCAGACCATCCGCATAGCGCACGCGCAATCGATACCCGCTAAGCGGTTCAACTTTTATTGGTCGCACCACGGGAAAATAATGCTCCGAATCGGCTCGTGCCGCAACTCTAATGCCGACCGGCAGCAACGATGCCGGCTACAACAATCCGTGCTATCCGCTGCCTGCCGCGCCGTCTTGCTTGCCATGCCGTAGTCCGACGAAGGCAGGTCGCGCCGGAGCCTGGTGCGCAGGCGGAAGCCTCGCGCGAAGGCGGGTGATCTTCTGTAAAAGACTCTGAGCAGACGACCACGGATTACACGGATGGCTTCGCGCATTGAATCGTCAAATCGTTTGCCAACCAAACACACGAAATAACGCGAAAAAATCAGGGAAATGGAAATCACCAAACTTCGTCTCTTTCGTGCCTGCCGGCCGTGGCGGGTGTTCCGTGGGCCGATCTGCTTTGTTCGTCGGTGCAGCCGACCCCCCTTCGCTCAGCTTCGGCGTGGCAAGCACGGCTGCCGCTACAACTCCATTACTCCCCTACTCCAACACTCCATCACTTCTTATACGCCGGGACCTCGGGCAGGACGGGCGGCTGCAACCCTTCCTCTTCTTCTTCTTCCTCCGTCGGGTTCAGGCAGCCTTGCAGACCGCTGCGGTCAAGGCTGCGGCGTCGATGCTCTCTCGTCTTTCTGTGTATGCTGATGCGCCGAGTCCAGGGACGAACCTTGGTCCACGCGTTTTTGAAACCAGGCCGGCGGACCAGCAGGTTTAGCTGGCGCATAGACGCGATTAACAGGCGCGGGATTTTGACGGAGTTGCTGAATCTCCGCCTGTGCCTGCTCTAAAGCGGGGCGTTGTTTGTAATAATCGTCGTACGCAAAATAACCGGCTGTTGCGATCAATAGAACTATCAGTATCTCCCTCATCTAATTGCGGTCATTTTGTTGTTTGATAATTCCTTTGGCATTCGTTCTTCAGAGGTCGGACAGAATTTACAAAATGAACAACCCCGAAAGCGTTCGGGGCTGATAATTCGATTCATTCTGTCCAAAACTCTTCTCGTTCCGCATCCGGGCCATCCTCGAAATCCGTGGTTCTCCCTCTTTTATTTGTGTCGATTCGCCTGCCACGCCGAAGCGCGCGAAGGCGGGTGTTAATTCGTGGTTCGTCCCCAACTCCCCAACTCCATTACTCCCCTACTCCAACATTCCATCACTTCTTATACGCCGGCACTTCGGGCAGGACCGGCGGTTGCAACCCTTCCTCTTCTTCCTCGGTCACATTGAGCGGCATTCCGCCAGGAGTGACGAGGCGCGCGGTCACGAAAATAACCAAATTGCGCTTGATATGCTGATCGACATTGGTGCGGAAGAGCCGGCCGACCAGCGGAATGTCGCCAATGATCGGGACTTTATCTTCTGTCTTCTGCACGTCTTCGCGCATTAATCCGCCCAGCACCACCGTCTGGCCATCCCACACACTCACGTTCGTGGTCACTTTGCGGGTGCTGAAAACCGGCTGATTAATCACGTTTTCAGTGAGCAGAACTGGGGCAGACCTTGATATCACACCTACGGTGTTGACCCCTACCGCATTGATCGGACTGCCGTAATTGATGAATCCTTCAAACTCGACGACCTGCGGCACCAGGTTGAGATCGATCGTCACACCATCCGGGCCGACCACTGGTTCAACCTCCAGCGTGACGCCAGTATTTCGAGTTTCAAACGTCTGCGGCGTAGTCGGCGTCACCACCACGGGGACAACTCCGCTAACAATGGTTGTGGTACTGCCAATTGAGGGAACCTGTGGTTGGGTAAACGTGGTTGGATAACGAAATTCTCTCACGATCTCAATCACGGCGCGCTGTCCACTCTTGGTGGTGACTTTGGGCGCGGAGAGAAGATCGACCCCTTTCTTCTGGTTGAGTGCCCGAATCACGACCTGAAATTGCGGATCGGTAAAAACGCCAGCCAACCCAAAAATTCCCGGCGCAAGCGCGCTGCTCCCCATCGTTGGAAAGAGGAGGGCGTCGAGCGCATTCGCGCTGATCGCGAGGTTCCCGCTCCGGTTTCCAGCAGTGACCGGGTTCCGCCCAATTGGCTCTTGGGTTATAGGATTAACAAAAGGGAAGTCGGCGGGGTTGAGTGGCGCTGTGTTTCCGGCAGTCCCGCCCGAGCCAAAAGCTCCCTGATTCCCGACCTTGAACGGGCCGAGCAGCCAGTCGAAACCAAGCTCTTTCAGATTGTTTTGCGTGATTTCAATAAATTTCGATTCGATTTCGACTTGCTTCGGAATCGCCACATTCAACTGCTCAACGATGGCATCGACCAGGTCGAGATTATCCTGCGTATTACGCACGATAAGGCGGCTGCTTTGCGGGAGGAAGTTCGCGCTTGCACCCGGCGGGAATGCCACTCCCTGAGCTTCCAGGAATTCCTTCGCCCCTTCACGATTCACGAGCTGCTGTCCGCCAGTCGATTCCTGGGTGTCTTTTCCTGTGCCCGTGGGAGCTTCTAGGCCTTTCTTTGTTCTATAAGCGCCTGCTGCAAGCGTCGAATACCCGGGAGTAAGCGTGGTGCTGATGAAATCGGGTGGAACCCGATATTCCTTCGTGATCAGATCGTTGCTCTGTTCGCTGAGCGGGATGATCGATACTGCGTACGGTTCCACTTTCACCTTTAGCCCAGCCTGGTTTGCGATGTAACGCAGCGCTTCACCGAGCGGAATCTGATTGAGCGTAAGGGTGATGCGGGCCTCGGCGGGAGAGGTCGCGGCCGCGGCAACGACTGGACGAGCGACAACCGGACGCGCCGTAACCGGCTTGGTTCCTCCCTCGGGGGCGCCAGCAGGCGGGGCGGCGGCAGCCGGAGATGCAGCGGCGCCTGGCCCCGTCGCAGGCACGACCGGGACCGGCGGAGGAGCGACTTGTCCAAGCGGCGTCATGCGCAAAACAATATCGACGCCTTTTTTTCCTTCGGGCGAAGGGTCGTTCTCCGCGGCCTGTTCCCGGAGGAAATCGATCGCCTCGCGAACGGTTGCGTCGCGAAATTCAACGCGCGGAATGATAATGCTGTTCAGTTTGTTGGTAATTCGCGCCGTGCCGCTGGCATCACGCGTAAAGGCGTCGCTTATCGGGCCAACAGTCCGACCGTACTGACGGACGGGTTCTTCCCAGCCCTTTTCCACTTCCCAAAGCTGGCGCGATCGCGTTTCGTTGTAAGCTTCTACGCCGTATTTGTCTTTGGTGTTGTTGATTTTTTCCTGACCGCGCCGCGCCGCGGTGTTGTAGGGATCGAGTTTGAGGACCTGATCGTATCGTTTAAACGCGAGATCGTACCGGCCGGAGTTGTAATAGCCATCGGCTTCGTCGAGCAAACGTTTTACCTCTTCGACCTTGGCAATGAAGTTCGGGCCCATCGTCTTGTTGAAGTAGCCGGGCTGGTGCAAGTGGGCGAGCAGTGTCGCTGCCTCGCGACAATTGGGATCGTAACGGCTGCTCAAAATCTCGCTCAGGATCGCTTCCGCCCCGGCGTAATCGCCCTGCGCGATCCGCGCTTCGGCCAAAATGACTCCAGTTTTGCAAAAGCCATCGACCGCTTCGTCATGGGCTTTTCCCGAAACCACCGCATCAGGCAGATATCTGACCGCTGTTTTAAATTCCTCGTGGGCGAGTGTGATATTTTTCGCCTGCATGGCGGTCTTGCCCCGGGCGAGGGCCGCTTCCCCCTGCGGTATGCTACTCTGCCGCCGCTGAACTTCGCGCTCGGCGACGCTATCTGGATCCTGGGCGAGGCCCGTCGCGCAAAAAAGGGAGAAACACGCGGCGACGAGCAAGACGTGAGTACGATTGTAGGGCGTTTCTGTGAAACGCCATCCCATTGGCGTCTGACACAGACGCCCTACAATTACCGGCGTTCGCCGCGGCGGACGCCCGACGGCGTGGGAAATTTTTTTCATAAGCGATTCAGGGGGCGGCAAAACCGATCTCGATTGGTTCATTTGGTTTCTCCGTATTAACGACTACTGCCTTGGCTGGTTGAACATCTACGAGCTTGTACTTGATAGCTTCCACGGGTTTCAAGGAAAATTCTTGATCTTTTCTCACTTCAAATTCGTTACGCCCGCCCCAGGAATAGACGAAGGTGGCCACGGACTGAGGGGAAGTGGCGACTTTTTCCTTCACCAGGATGACCTGCTCCTTGCTTTCCCGGTGTTCGAGAACCAATTCTGAAACATCCGTCCTGGTGCCGTACTGATTACGGTCGTGTTTTTCGGTGAACTTGACGATCTTAAAATCGGTCCCGCGGATGACGTCTCCTATTTTCAAGAATTGCGTCGGCTCGCTCTGATCGATGGCGTTGATCGCAAACGTTCCCCCAACCCACGATGAAAACATGTAACGAAACGGTTCCTCGGTGGCGGAGACCAAATGTAGCTTTGTCAGATAATCAGGATGCGAATCCTTGTCCGTCGGATTGGTTCCACCCTGCCATTCGTCGAGATTGGTGAAGCCGTCGCCATCGGGATCTTGATCGAGAGCGTCGGCATCCTCGATGGCAAGAGCATATTGTTCGAACCACTCGTTCGGCACCGGCGGATGGACCTGGGTATTTTGCAGCGTTGCGGGCAGACCGTTTGCTCCGATGAAATGTCTTTCCGGAACGAAAAGGCCGGAGCGTCCGCGCGCCTTCCATTGCGCTGGGTGCTCGAGCTCCTGTGCGGCGTGATCGAGCTCAACCGCCACGGCCGGCGGCGAGGCAGCTTTTGGCGGAGGCGCCTGTTGTGCGACCAAACGGTTCCCGAATTGAATGGCGCTCCACCAGATCCAAATCGCGGAAATGAGAAGGAAGATCCCCGCCGCGATGAGCGTGACGCGGTCGTAGTGCGCCTTAATCCAGTCCATTAGCTTCGCCACGATTAATCTTTAACCACGAATGAACACGAATTCCGAGCGAAGAGTTGTATTGCTCGGAAGAATGACAAATGACGAATGTCTAATGACGAAGGAATGACAAAGAAAGAGGCCCGCGAATCACCCAGCCTTCGCATACTCCGGCGCGGCAGGCACGAATGGACGCGAAAAATTCCGGCAAAAGAAAATCATTCGCGGGCACATCTGTTTTTCTCCCGTATCCGTGTTCATTCGTGGTTAGCTGCTTAAAAATTGAATCGCACCATCTCGATCCGGGCGGAGACTTCGATGTGTTCGTTGCCAACGATGAAATTCAATGCCGTTTCGGCCGTAGATGGATTTGCCTCGGCGGTTTTTTCACGTGACGGAGCTTTGTCCTTTTCATTGTGCACAGACAACGTGCGAATGATGAAAAATTGTCCAGTCGAGCTCGCGATCTCGTTCAAGACTTTTCGCGCCGCAGATGGCGCTGCCTTGAATGTGAGATCGACAACGTTGCGTTCTACCAGGTTCGTGGTGCTCGGAGTCGGACCGGGCTCGGCTGGCTTTGCGGACTTCTGCCCGCGGGCCGGGCTCCCCTTTGCCGCGGGCGCGGGAGCCTGCTTCGGAGCCGGAGTAGGCGAAACTGCGCGTTCTTCCGGCAATGGTGCGCGGTGAAAAGCGGTCACGCCGTCCACTTTCGCGTCCAGCAAAATATTTATGAGCATCTGTACTTGGGAAAGCTCCTGTCCGAGGAGCGGCGCCACGGTTGTTTTCGGCATGGCGGTGGTAAATTCATCAAACCCGAGCTGAAATTTGTCCGGGAGTTTCACGCTGTTCGCGTGCGCTCTGTTCAGGGTGGCTACTACCGCCTGGCGCAAACGCGATTGAAATTCGTTGGGCGCCAGCGGCGGAGCGGGAGCGACCTCTTTTTTTAGTTCCTCTTTGAACTTGGCCAGCGCGGCTCCGTAATTCTCGAGATGAACTTTCAGTTTGTTATAATTGGCATCATTTGGGAACGGATCGAGACGCTGCAGCCGGCTGCGTTCCGCTGCTGCCTTGTCGAACGCTTGCCTCGCGTCACTCCATCTAGCCCTCGTCAAGTATAAGAAAATCCCCGCAAATAAGACGCAGACGCCGGCGGCGATCAGAAACATGCCGAGCCAACGATTTTGCTGAAACCATTTCATGGCGTTAACCACGGATTACACGGATAGCACGGATAAGAAGACTCAGGCATGAAGATCAGGATTGTGTCCGGCGGCCGCTGGATCAGGTTCTTGCGGGCGCAATCCGAATGACGAAAGACGAAGAAAGACGCCCGCGAATCACGCGAATAGACGCGAAAGAGACCCAGAGAAAGAAAAACATTCGGGCCAATTCGCGTCATTCGCGGGCAGATCTGCTTTACGTCTCTCATTCGTGTTATCCGTGTAATCCGTGGTTAAACTTTAAAAAGTCTCCGTTTTTTGCTGAAACCATTTCATGGCATTTTCAGCGGCTTGCGCAGTGTCAGTTGAAGCTCGTAGGGAAACGCCCACTCCGTGTCGTTTGGCACGGAGTTGGATTTGATCACGCGCTCGGGAGTTTTTGGGTCGATGGTGAAAAATGGCGACGTCGCCAGATTGCGAAAGTAATCGAGGACGATCTCCTGTTGTTTTGGATTATATAAATAGAGACCGCGGACCAGGATGCCATCAATGGCCGGTCCGCTCGTTTCGGGTGTTTTTGTTTTTGATCTGCCCGCCGGAGACGCCTGGCTTGCCGGAACCGGAGGAGGCGCCTTTTCCGCGGTGCGCTTTTCAGCCGCTCCGAGCATCTTCCCACCGGAGGTAGCGGCGAGCTCGGTGATCCAGATGTCTGCTTCCGGCAAACGCGAATTTAGGTCATCAAGAATTTCCGGCCAGAAGTTGCGATCGTTAACTGCCGCGATCAGCGGGGTGGCGATACTGTCCAGGGACGCTGCGTCTTTTTTGAGTTTATCGAGCCGCGTCTCGTCAGCCCGCATCGTGTTGTTCTTTTCTTGCAGGACCTCCGTGCTTTGCCGTGTCACCTGCGCCGCTCGCGTGTAGTAAGCCGACCAGCCGAGCAATGCGAGCAGGAAGCAAGCAGCCGCCGCAATGAAAAGCGGCCGCCGTTTTTCCAGTTCCTTTCTGCGCACCACGCTTGCCGGGAGCAGAGTCAACTCGATCGGACAGGTGGTGACGCTCCGGAGGGCCAGGCCAACCAGTTCCCCAAGCAAATGGGCGGAACGTGTCACCTCCGGCAGATGCGCCGACTCCGACACGGTCACGTTTTGGAGCGGATTAAAAAACTCGATCGGTAACTGGAGTTTCTCGTGAAAAAACTCGCGCATGTAAGGCAGGCCGGCACTTCCCCCACAAAGAAAAACGCGGTCCGGCCGGCTCCCCTGCTGTTGCGCGCGGTAATGACTGATGGAACGCATCACCTCGGCGTGCAGCCGGGTCATGGTGGCGCGCACGATTTTTGAGACGCGGGCAACATCCGCGTCTGCCGGCTCGGCATAAGCGCCTCCCAAACTGACGAAGCCGTCCCGTCTCTTGCGAGATTCAGCCTCCGCGAAAGACTCACCAAATTCCTTGGCGATTGCGGCCGTGATCGAGTTGCCGCCAATGGGAACGCTCCGCGAAAAAACCTTTCCGGGCTCGATAAAGAGCACATTGGTCATCCGCGCTCCGATATACACGAGCAACGAGCAGCCACTCAGGTGGCTATAGTTGTAGCGAAACGCATTGTAGAGCGCCATCGGCGCGACATCGACGACGGATGTACGCAGCCCGGTCTCCTCAATCGCAGCGTTTGTCTCGTCAAGCAAATCGACCTTGATTGCGACCAGGACGACCTCGACCTGCTCGTCTGGACCGCCTCCAACAAGCTGGTAATCCCAAACGACTTCGTCAATCGGGAATGGCACATTTTGCTGCGCCTCAAATCCGATAATTTGTTCGATTTTCGCCTCCTCGACTAAAGGCAATTTGACGAAACGTACGAAGGCCGATTGCGGAGCGATCGCGTAGTTGACGTGGCCGTGTTTGATCCGCAGCTCATCCATCATTTCGCGCAAGACAAAGGTGACCTGCGAGAGACGCGCTTCCTCATTCGCCACCTCCGCTGGCATTTGGCGCAGCCGATAGTCCACCAGCACAAGGCCGCCATGGGCTTGCGTTCGAAATTCCGCCAGACCGATAGTCTGCGATCCAAGATTAAGGCTGATCAGTGCAACACGGCGCCTTTTGGTCATTGGGATTTGGGAGTTGCCTGGAACTTGGGGCTTGGGGTTTGGGGTTTGGGATTTCCAGCCTAACGCACGGTCTTGATTTGTTCGTAACGATCCCAGTAAAGGGGCGCAAAAGGTGTTTGATCCTTGTTCAGAACCAGTCCAGAAACCGGCGGCAGCGCCTCGAACCATTGTGGCTGCGCTCGGTTGAGGCTCGCTTCCGCTTTCACGGCTCCCTCTTGCACGATCTGCACCGCAATGTTCTGACATGAGTTTTCGGTAATCGGCCGCTTATTAGCAAAGCGCGCAAGCGCGCGCGGCGGTATGTACATGACCGAGCGGTTCTCGCGGCCCGCCGGAACATTTACATGAGTCACCTCGCCGGTCAGCAGTGTTCCATTAAAGAAAATGTAATACTTGAACGTCAGCTCATTGGTTAATTCCGGCGTCGCTTTAAACTCAACCTCCACTTCCAGCCAGCGATCGCGCTGGTTCGTCTGATTTTGCGCCGCTCCCGCGTAAGCGAATTGCGGCGTCGGAATTAAATTCCTGGTAATTTTCGTAATCTGAAACTCAGCCGCGGCACGCGTTTGGGCAGAGATAATCAGCGGAAGGAAAATGGAAAGACTCAGAAAAAAACCAGTTTTCATATCGTTACCTGTCGATCTTGCGATGAATCGGCGATGTAGTCGAGACGCTTTAACTCCGAAAGCTTTCGCAAGGAGTCGCTTCAACGCTTCAGCGTCCAATAAATTGGCTCTCAGAAGTAGCGTTGCCGACTGAACTGTATCGCCACCCTCACTTGAAGGACGCTGTTGGGGCGGAATCGCCATTCCATCGTCCATTGCGCCGCCCGTTTATCAAGCCTGTCGTACCCAACCGAGTGCAACATCTCGACATTCGAAACCGTTCCATCCGGACGGACCGACAATAAGAAAACACCTGTCTTAAACGGACCAGACTCCATGGAGGGCAATACCGGAAACACTGGCCACTGGACAACAAGACGCCTCAACTCAGGCCAAGAGATGGTTTTGCCGTCTGGGGTCGTCGCGGCGAACAGAGATTGAAACTGTGAAGCGCGAACGGAAGAGCTTGATTCGCGAGAATCAAGTCCCAGCGTAACCGAAACGGCCATTCCTTTGCCGCCAGGGCCAATCTTCATCTCGACCTCCGCGGGTTGGCCCTGCTTCAGATCGGCGAATTGCTGAGCTTTTCCGTTTCTCACGATCCTGGTTTGGTCCGTGACGACAAAAACATAACTCCGTTCGTTCATCTGGAGCGTGAAGGTCCTCGCCGCCGTGTCCACCGCCTGAATTTTTCCATGAAAGACGAAAAGTTTGTTGTTTGCGTTCTGTGCTGCGTTCGCGGCTACGGCGAAGCTCAGGCCGAGAATGCCGGACAACAAAACAACAGAAAATCGATCGATTGGTCGTTGTATCGATGAAACGGGACCGAGCGAGTTTCCGACGCGTTTGGGGCATGGGACATCCACGCCCTTCGGTCTGCGCTACCGGACCGAGAAAAGCAACCCTATTTTCGGGTTGATTGTTTCGGCCTGCGTCGTGATTCCGCCGCCCCTGCGGATCAGCTTCAACAGTTTAACGATTTAACCGTTCAACAGAGCGAAACCGCGGGAGGCGGCCGTTCGACTCTTCGTGGGCCGCGCCAACCGTGATATGGAATTTATCATTGCCGACCTCGCCCAGGAAATAAGTCTGCATGATCTCGCGATCGAATTTACCACTCGAGCGCCCGTAGAAAACCCCCACTTCTCCACTGTAATAAATTGGACTCAACGGCGACGTCACGACCTCGGAGGACGAATCCTTTCCATCTACCGGGGCGGCGTTTGCCTGCTGTACTTCGGCGGCACTGGGAAGGTCATCCTGAAAAGGATCGAGCGGCGCCATTCCCGTCCAGCCCAATTCGCTCGAGGTGGGCAAGCGCTGTCCGGCCACAAGAGTCAGCATGAGGAAATCATTAGCGAGAAGCGAGCCCTTCATCGGGCTGAAAAATTCCGGCCGCGAGAGGGTCAGCCTGGCAGGAGTGTCCAGCGCGCTGGGGCGCAATTGTCGAGACGTGGCAGCTTTATCTTTGGTCTGCTTCAGACGACTCGTTTGCTGCGCCGCCAGGGGAAGGCAAAAGCCAAGAAAACCGAGGCCGATCACAAGTGCGCGCTTAATCATGAGAGAATTCACAGCGGAAAAGCATCGAGCGCCAGCGAAATCTTCTGACGCTGCAACGATTCAACGCTTTCTTAGCAACCTTCGCCGACCTTCACTTCGAAAATCGATTCGCACCCGGATTCTTAGGCCGCGTTACGCCGGTCAAGGCAAGAGCAGACTCCAGCCCGCGGGAAGAGTTGGACCAAAGGCGCTGCCGGCATACACGTTGTTGTTCAGGTAATAGAGCGCCGTTCGTCCGGTGCTGGCGTTGTACAGCAGATAATCCGGTTTGCCGTCGCCGTTAAAATCGGCAGTCCCTCTTAAGTCGTAGCCACTTCCAATCGTCGGCCCAAAGGCGCTGCTCACATACGCCGTTCCCATCAAATAATAGATCCCCGTTTGCCGCGTGCTGGGCTTATGCAGTAAATAATCATTTCTCCCATTCCGATTAAAATCCGCCACACCAGCTAACCCCCAGCCCACCGGAGTTGGACCAAAGGCACCGCCGGCATAAACGTTGTTGTTCATGTACCATACCGCGGTTTGATAGGTGCTGGCCTTGTAAAGGACGAAATCCGGTTTGCCGTCGTTGTTAAAATCGCCGGTCGCAACCAGTGCCCAGCCGCTGGGAATGGTCGGGCCGTAGGCGCCTCCGATACGCGTGACCCCGGACAAATACCAGATCGCCGTCTGGCGGGTAGCGGAGTTAAACAGGGCGTAATCGTTGTTGCCGTCCCGATTGAAATCCGCCACATCGATTAGACTCCACCCAGCCGGCAGAGGGGGACCAAACGCGCCACCGGCATAAACGTTGTTGTGCATGTACCACACAGCCGTCTGACGCGTGCTCCCGTTATAGAGTACGTAGTCTGGTTTGCCATCATCGTTAAAATCATAAGGTGCAGCGACCACCTCAAATTGCGCCATCATTCCGTCGTCTGCGTGCTCAATCATGTGGCAGTGGAGCATGTACCTGCCGGTGTAATCGGTGAACTTTAGCTTGACCTCGATGGTCTCGCCGGGGTTCAGGTACCAGGTCTCCTTCATCGTTTCGTACGGGTAGCAGGCTCCGCCATTGCGGCTCAGGCATTGCTGATCGACATCGTGAATATGCACGGTGTGAGCCATGCCAGTAGGATTTGTGAAAATCCATTTCTCGGTCGTGCCCAAGACTGGCCGAGCGTCGACACGGTTTGGATCGAATCTCAAGCCGTTGATCGTCCAGTGGCCGTTAGTCCGATCAAAGCTCCAGGTCCGCGTTACCGTAGGCGTCCCGATGTCTGGCAGAGCGCGCAGCGTTCCCGGAATCGTGCTGTTGTCGGTGAGGTCTTGGGTAACCCGGAACTTAAGCAGTTGCACACCCGTGAGCGTATCGATCAGATAGACGTCCTGTCCCAGCCTTCCAGCGAAATTGACGACAACGTCCAAACGTTCGGCCGGACCCATCCGCATCGCCGCTCGCGTTATCGGCGCAGGCAACAAACCGCTCTCGGTCCCGATTTGTATGAACGAATCGCCGGTGCTCAGTGCAAGATTGTAGGTGCGGAAGTTGGACGCGTTCAATATGCGCAGCCGATATTTACGGTCGCCCACGTTGAAGTATGGCTGGTAAACGCCATTGACCAGGAACTTGTCGCCAGTCACGCCATCCGGGTTAAATACGTACGGGATCTGGTTGTTCGCGTCGAATTGCCGGTCGGCAATTGCCAGAGGTACGTCGAAAACGCCGGAGGGCAGCGTCGCCGGATCAGCCGGGTCATCGATGATGTACAGACCAGCGAGACCCATCCACACATTGCGGCCGTTAACATCCATACGGTGGTCGTGGTAAAAATGCATCGTGCCGCGCACATTGCCGCCATCTTCGAGGCCAGTGTACGTGTAGGTTCGCGATGCTCCGGTCGCGATGAGGAAATCGTCTGGCTGACCATCGTTTTCTGGAGACGAGTGGTTGCCATGGTTATGTACCGTTAATGCGCCGGCGGCTGAGTTGAGGTTGTTCGTAAAGGTGACATTAGTCGTCTGACCGGTAGGCCTTCGGATCGTCAGGCCGGGGTATGTGCCGCCGTACGTCCACATGTTTGTGCATGGCCCATCCAATATCTGCACGCACGCCTCATCGATGTTGACTGGCACGTTTGCAGCGATGGTGACAGGGGGGAACTGCAATGGATGCGAAAAAGGCGTAGGGGCGGGTGTTGAGGTTGGAGTAGGTGTCGCCGTTGGGGTCGCTGTAGCTGTAGCTGTTGCGGTTGGTGTCGCAGTCGGCGTAGACGTGGCTGTGGGCGTCGGTGTCGGCGTTGACGGCGTGTATTCGATAGTCAGCAAAGGGAAGCTGGTGCTCTCTCGAGTGTCGAACCGCTTCGCCGTCTCGGCAGTGGACTCGTCTCCCAACACCAGCCAGCCAAAGTTGTTGGCCGGATTGTTCAGCCACGACTGCACATCGACGACCATCTGTGCCGAACTCCAGATGTATTGTCCGATGACGCCAACCGACTGGCTTGCGCTCACCGTGCCGGAAAAGTCTCCGCCTTGCGTCGTCCAAAAAATAGTGCTGTAGAAACGGTGCCGCCACGTGGCATCGTTGGTGGTGGCCGGTGCTCCTTGACCCTCGTTTGCATTTGCGTTGGACGTTCCTTCCCCCCAGTCGGCGAGCAGCTTGTGCAGCTCGACGATTCGAGCATTGTCCAAGAGTGTTCTGGACATATTCATGCTCAGGCTCACGCTTGTGATCGTTGAGCCAGGCGGAATGCTCCCCGCGATGTTGAAGGCAAGCACGCCTCGGCGGATGTAACCTTGAGCTGTTTTACCGGCGAAAAAGTGATCACCGACGGCATTGCTGCGGTCGCCATCAGCAGCAACGTACTCGTAGAGAGTATTGTCTTTACTGGGGTTGATACTGATGCTCGTCGCGCTAGCCAAACTGGGGCCGATGCCGCAAAGAGCGGCTGCAAGTATGAGTCCGAGTAAAATTTTAAGAGAGCTTACCGGTTGGCTGTTCATTAATTTTCCAAAAATTCTTACTAACTTTGTGATTTATCAACCACGCGTTTATTGCGCTTTTCTAATCGGGCATTGCCAACGCAAATTGGGCCGGCACCAAGCAGCTTCGCTCTGCGAAACGCAACGGGCGCCTCCCATTCGCACATCTAAACGATTTAACGAACTAACGGTTAACCCGCTCAACATGGCGACGCCAACGATTTCCTAAAATATTCGATCGTCTTTTTGATTCCTTCTTCGAAATCGACACGCGGTTCCCAGCCGAGAACTTCCCTTGCACGCGTGATGTCCGGTTGACGCACCTTTGGGTCGTCCACAGGCAACGGCTTGTACTCGATTTTGGATTTTGTGCCGGTGATACGGATGATCTCATCGGCGAATTGTTTGATTGTCATCTCGCGCGGATTACCAAGGTTGACCGGGTCGTGAAAATCGCTCATGGCCAGCTTGAAGATTCCGTCGATCAGATCGGACGCATAACAGAATGAACGCGTCTGCGAGCCATCACCGAAAACACTGAGCGCCTCTCCCCGCAATGCCTGTCCGATAAACGCGGGCACCACGCGACCGTCGCGCAAACGCATTCGCGGCCCGTAGGTGTTAAAGATGCGGACAATTTTCGTGTCGATCCCGTGGTAGCGGTGATAGGCCATGGTCATTGCCTCGGCGAAACGCTTGGCCTCATCGTAAACCCCGCGCGGGCCGATCGGGTTGACGTTGCCCCAGTAATCTTCCTTTTGCGGATGAACGAGCGGGTCGCCGTAACATTCCGAAGTCGACGCCAGAATGAACGATGCTTTTTTGTCCTTGGCGAGGCCGAGCGTATTGTGCGTGCCGAGCGCGCCCACTTTCAGCGTCGGAATCGGCAGTTCGAGATAATCAATCGGACTGGCAGGCGAAGCAAAATGAAAAACGTAATCGAGCTTCTCTTCCGGGAGGAAGATGAAGTTGGAAACGTTGTGCTTGATGAAACGGTAATTTTCGTTTCCCGCCAGATGTCCAATGTTCGCCGTGTTGCCGGTGATTAGATTGTCGATCGCGATCACGCGATGACCTTCCGCCAGCAGCCGATCCGTCAAATGCGACCCGAGAAAACCGGCGCCGCCGGTGACGACGGAAACTGGTTGGGATCGTGCTGGCATGGCTGGTGTTATCTAACGGTAACCAAGAAATTGCGAGCACGATTTCCGCGCTGCTCGAACCGACGAGCGACCTCGCACGATACTTCCGGGGAGCACAGGCTGCCAGCCTGTTCATCTCGGCAGCTTGCCGAGATGCATTCCCAGATCTATTCACACGCACGTCGATTGGCATGTCTTCGAGGGTTGCCGGCAACGACAGGCTAGCAGCCTGTGCTCCCCCGCATCCGAAGCAAAAATAAATAGTGCGACGGTCACAGACCGCCGCTACAGAATTAGAACATGCGGATTTTATCGGGCATCCAACCGAGCGGCATGCTGCACATCGGCAATTATTTCGGCATGATGCGGCCAGCGATCGCCCTTCAGGCAGAGGGCGAAGCCCTTTATTTTATTGCTGATTATCATGCCCTCACCAGTGTGCGCGATCCGAAGACGCTGCGCGAGAACAGCCGTCTCGTCGCTCTCGATTTTCTCGCCTGCGGCCTCGATCCAGAGCGCGCCGCGCTTTTCCGCCAATCCGACGTTCCGCAGGTCACCGAGCTGGCCTGGGTTTTATCCACCCTTGCACCGATGGGTTTGCTCGAGCGCGCGCATTCTTACAAAGACAAGCTCGCCCGGGGCATGGCCGCGACAGTCGGGCTTTTCAATTATCCGGTGCTGATGGCGGCCGATATTCTGATTTACGACAGCGATATTGTTCCGGTTGGCAAAGATCAAAAACAGCATATCGAAATCACCCGCGACCTGGCGGTGAAGATGAATGAGACGTTCGGAGAGATCTTCAAGCTGCCGGAGCCGCTGATCATTGAGGCCATACCTGTTCCTGGTAAACCCAACTTGGCTGAGAGCCCCTTTATGCGGGGAAAATACTTCGATGTAGAAGGATTTGTTCCCGGAACCGCTGTACTTGATCCATACACCGGCAGAATCGTCTTGGTGGGAAGCGTTCCCGGAATTGACGGTCAGAAGATGAGTAAAAGCTACGGCAATAACATCGATATCTTCGGCGACGAAAAGGAAACTCGGAAGCGCATCATGAGCATTGTGACCGATTCCACGCCGGTCGAAGCGCCGAAAGACCCTTCAAAATCGACAATCTTTCAACTCTACTCACTCTTCGCTTCGAAAAGCGAAATTGCGGAAATGCGCGAACAGTTTCAAAAAGGCGGAACCGGCTACGGCGATTTCAAAAAGCAACTCTTCGAAAAACTCTGGGATTATTTCGCGCCGATGCGTAAACGCCGGGAAGAAATCCTGGCCGACAAATCGTACGTCGACAACGTCCTCGCCCGCGGCGCAAAGCGCGCAAACGAAGTCGCCGATGTGGTGATGAAGCGCGTGCGTGCGGCAATCGGTCTAAAATAAAATCCGAAGACGCGAAATGCGACGGTCATAGACCGCCGCTACAGTTTATCGAATGGCAATGTTTCGTTTTCACATCGTGCCAAATGCGAAGATCGACAGCGTCGTGGGCGAACATGGAGCGGCAATAAAGATCAAGCTCCGCGCTCCGGCGGTGGAGGGAAAAGCGAATGCGGCGTTGCGTAGTTTTCTATCCGAACAATTGGAAATTCCCGAACGCCAGATCGTGCTGAAACATGGCCACAAATCACGCGAGAAAATCATTCGCATCGATGGTTTAAGCGAGGAAGACGCACGCCGCCGCTTGTGCGGCTGAAGCGGAGACAGGCGTTCGCTGCGGCGAACGCCTCTACGAGCTCTGTGCGGGCATCGACCTCAGCGGCTTCGAGTCTGCCGAGTTGGCTTGGTCTGCTCCGGGGTCTTTGTGTCGGTCTTTGCGGCCGAGTCGCGGTAAAATAAAATGCCGTGTGCCCGTAAGTTAGTAACCAGAGCGTGCAGATCGATCGTCAACTGCTGATCGTTTAAAAGCGCGGCCACCAAGCCTTTTCCTTTTGTTGCGCTGTTCAACACTTTGCGCGCGTCGGCGATTGCATTTTGCAAATTATCGGCTGCTGTTTTTGCCGAAGTCATGGTTGAATCCGCCTGCTCGATCACGCCGTCCAATTTTTTTGAGGACTCCGCCAGCGCGCCGGTAGCCTGATTCAAATGCTCCATGCTCGATTTCAGATTTTCCATGTTCGCCGAGGAAAGCGTGTCTTGATTCAAGCGGTCCACGGTCGTGTCGATTTTTTGGACGGTCCCCCGGAGATCGTTCACCAGCGCGCCCCCTTCGCGCGTGAGATCGTCAATGCCAGTTTCTCGCGCGCCGCTGATGTGGGTGTTTGGCGCCAGAAAAGCCTTCGGCTGCCCGGGCGGCATCACCACGTTTACGAAGCGATCGCCAAGCAGGCCGGAACTTCCGACGGTGAATTTGCTTCCTTCAGGAATCTTAATGTAATCATAAATCTTCAGCGGCACATCCACACCCTGGCTTCCCCGAACCATTCGCGGACCACCAGAGACTTTTCCGATTTTGGCCCCTGCGAGCAAAACATCGGAACCCTTTAACAGGCCGCTTGCGTCAGTAAAGCGAACGGTGAGATCGTAATAAGTTTTGAGGCCTTCTCCCAGTCGGCCGAATTGCACAACCAGCGCGCCTAACATCGCTAAGCCGACGAAGACGAATACGCCCACCTTGAATTCCAAACCACGGTCGCGCCGATTCATTTTGAGACAGTATTGTCGATCTTAGCGACCTTTTCGCAAGGAGCGGCGATTTCGCAATCGCCGTGTTTTACTCGACGGCTAGGAAGTCGCCGCTGGATGTTCCGATCGCCCAAGCAGGAAATCCTGAATCAATGGATCGGTCGATTGCTGGAGCTCGGCGCTGGTTCCGTGAAAATAAATTCGCCCATCGTGCAAATAGGCAATCCGGTCAGCAACGTCGAATGCACTTTTCATGTCGTGCGTGACCACGATGCTCGTCACTCCCAGCCGCTGCTGCAATCTACGAATCAGGCGATTGATACTGTCCGCGACCACGGGATCGAGGCCCGATGTCGGCTCATCGTACAATACACACGAGGGCCGGCGAATGATGGAGCGCGCGAGCCCGACCCGCTTTTTCATCCCGCCGCTCAAACTCTCCGGCATCTTATCTTGCTGCCCGTCCATTTCAATGACTTCGAGCATTTCCTCCACCTTCGCGTCCAGAACCTTTGGGTCCCGTTCACCCGCCTCACGCAGTGGAAAAGCGATGTTTTCCTCCACGGTCATCGAATCAAAAAGCGCGCCGCCCTGAAAAAGAATGCCTACCTTTGTGCGAATCGCCCCGAGCTGACGCTCGTTCATTCCGATGATGTTTTGACCATCGATCCAAATTTCCCCGGCGTCAGGCGCCATCAATCCCACGAGATGTTTAAGTAAAACGCTTTTGCCGCCGCCGCTTCGTCCAATGATCGCGAGCGTCTCACCAGTTGCGACCTCAAGATCGACGCCGCGCAAGATTTCCTGCGGCCCAATCTTTTTGGCCAACGATCGGACGGCGATCATTGGGGAACCGTTGATTGGTAATGGTTGAGGGTTAACAGCCCAACTCGGGGATGGCGGTGCTTCGATCATCGCAAGGCTCAAACTCTTAACTCTCAACCCTCAACTCTCAACCCCGAACGCTTTCGGGGTCGACTGCCGCACGGCGTTACTGGTATCCCGCCGGGTAAATGATGTTGAGCAGCATCGTGAGGAAGAAATTGCAAATCAGAACCGCGAGCGACGAGTTCACTACCGCTTCAGTCGTCGCGCGGCCGACACCAACTGCGCCCTCGCGCGCGCTTAATCCTTTTTGGCAACTGATGAATACAATCAAAATCCCGAAACAAAATGCTTTCGACAGGCCCATGATAATGTCGCGATTGCGCGTCCAACGCACCATGTTCGCCATGTAATATGTTCCGTTGATCTCGAGCAGAAAAATCGCGATGAAATAGCCGGCAGCGATGCCGACAGCGATACATTCGGCTACCAGCAGCGGCATCGATACCATCATGGCGAGAGCACGCGGCACGACCAGATAATCGGTCGGATAAACGGCGAGGGCCCGGAGCGCATCGATCTGTTCGGTTACTTTCATTGTGCCGATCTCGGCCGACATGGCTGCGCCGACGCGACCCGCTACCATTAATGCCGTGAGAACCGGGCCAAGCTCGCGACAGATCGAGACCGATACGACTGCGCCGGTCGCCGATCCCATTCCGATCTTGTTAAATTGAAAAAATGTTTGGGCCGCGAAGACCGCGCCGGTAAACGCACCCGTCGTCACGACGACAAGCTGTGAAAGCAACCCAATCTCGACGATTTGGTTGAGAAATAATTTCCACCGGAGCTTATGCGTAAAAATGCAACGAAAGGTGTCGGCCGCGAGCAGCACAACCTCCCCCAGATATTGAAAAAACGCGAGCATCGGCGTGCCCAGCGCGTTAAAGAAGCGAACAATCATTGGCGGTGGTAACAGTGATCAGTGACTGATGAATGGCCGGATGTGCAACGCCTTTTTTACGATTCACTTTTCATTGATCACCGTTCACGTCTGAAAAAGCGCACCAAGTCATATTCCACAACTCAGGCGCATAAACTTCCAGTTTGATCACGTTGGCCGAAAATCTAGCGAGCTGATCGCAGCGATGCAACGCGTTAAACGTTTGTGATTCGACGTTTGCACATGGCGTAAAGCTGCGATAAAAGATGTCGACCCGAGAAATGAGGCGTGCTGTTCACCTTCTGTTTGCGAGCAATCTTTTGATTGGCGCGCTGTTTTTCAACAGTTGCCAAACCGTCCCCCAAGGGATCCAGCAGGCAAGGATCGAGATGGCCCAGCGCATCGCGATCGAACCGGCGGGCGACTATTATATCGGCCGACGTTATTACAAACCCGATTACAAATTCTGGGGCTACGTCCGGCGGCCTGGCCAGCCTTGGACCACGGCGCAATTGGTGATGTTGAACGAAAAACAAAAGCTCGCACCCGACCGCGAACGGCTCGAGTTTGGGGACGACAATAATTACGAATACAAACTCTACGGCGACTTTAGCGGCGACAAAGTTTACGAGCCGGCGAGTAACAGTGTTTATCCGGAGTTCGTATTGAAGGGGTACGAATTAATCTCAACAAACCCCGCGCCGATTTTCAAAAGTCAAATCCGTAGCACCCCGACACCGGCGGAACTGCGTTACTCGGTTGAAAAACCTGAATAACGCACGTTGAACCGTTAAAGAAGTTACAAGGATTACAAAGTTACAAAGCTCGAATTTTTCGTTGTGATGATGTAACGCTTTAACGAATCATGCCTCATAAGGTAAAAGATGTCTCGACGCCGCTCGACATGACGGAGGCCGCAAACGCTTCGGAAAAAAAGGATCCTCTCGCCGAGGAATTTCTTCGTTATCTCGCCGTGGAGCGCAATGCTTCGTCGCGCACGCTCAAAGCATATCGCCAGGCGCTGACTACGTTTCGAGCGCAAACTGAAACACCATGGAAAAAATGCACAGCAAACCATTTCCGCGATTACCTTTTTGCACTGATGAAGCGTGGGCAAGCACGGTCGTACCTGCGACTGCAATTCTCCGCGTTCCGCACGTTCTATCAGTTTCTCGCGGCGCGAAAAGGTCTGCGAAGTAATCCCGTGCGTGAAGTGCAATTGCCAAAGCTCGACAAGAAGCTTCCGCTCGTGCTCACGCGCCAGCAAGTCGAGGAACTCTTGGCCGCCCCGGCTCGTGTAGCGAAAAATCGGGCTGCCCCTGTCTGGATGCCGCTGCGCGATGTGGCGATCATGGAACTTTTTTACAGCAGCGGCTTGCGGTTAAGTGAACTGGCCGCTCTGGATGTGGCCGATGTGGATCTCTACACGGAGTTGGTGCGCGTTTTGGGCAAAGGCAGAAAGGAACGCGTTTGTCCGGTTGGTTTGCCGGCGCTGGAGGCAACCTCGCGTTATCGTGCAGCGGCGAATGTACATTCAGGACCGCTTTTCATCAGCAAATCGCGCAGGCGAATGTCCACGCGCTCGATCTGGCTTGTCCTTAAACGTTATTTGCGACACACATCGATTCCAATCGCGATTAGTCCGCACAAACTGCGGCACAGTTTCGCAACACATATGCTCGATCGCGGCGCCGATCTACGCAGCGTTCAGGCGCTGCTTGGCCACGCCAGTCTTTCCACCACCCAAATCTACACTCATGTGACCGTGGAACGGTTGAAGAAAGCCTATGCCGACGCGCATCCGCGCGCGTGACGGCGTTGAGCTCGACCACAGCCTGCTCGCCGTGGCGAGGGCGAGTCGAAAGCGCTAGCCAGCGGCAGGCGCGGCCGTGCTACTCTGTTGTCGCGATTCAACGACGTGGAATGTTAGTTTTCCGTCGCCGGCCTCCACCTCGACGCGGTCCCCTGCCTTGACGTGGCCTCTGAGCAGCTCCTCCGCCAGCGGGTCCTCCAGATAACGCTCAACTGCGCGTCGCATCGGACGCGCGCCATATTGCGGATCGTAGCCTTTCTCGATGAGGAATTCCTTTGCGCTCTGGCTCAGTTCGATATGAACCTCTTTCGCTTTGATGCGCGTGAGCACTTTGTCGACTTCAAGATCGACAATGCGCAGTAACTCCGGTTTGCCCAGCGAATGGAAGACGATGATCTCGTCGAGACGATTGAGAAACTCGGGCTTAAACACGCGCTTCGTTTCGTCGAGAATCTTGTCGCGCATCGAAACGTAATCATGTCCTTCGAGCGGCGCGCCGAAGCCCATTACTGTCTGCTTCTTGAGTAAATCGGCCCCGACATTCGAGGTCATAATGATAATTGTGTTCCGGAAATCAATCTTCCGGCCTAACGAGTCGGTGATTTTTCCGTCCTCGAGAATCTGGAGAAGCAAATGCATCACATCCGGATGCGCTTTTTCGATTTCGTCGAAAAGGACAACCGAATAGGGCCGGCGCCGCACTGCTTCGGAAAGCTGCCCGCCTTCCTCATAACCGACGTAGCCCGGCGGCGAACCAATCAATCGGGAGGCCGTGAATTTTTCCATGTACTCCGACATGTCGATCTGGATAAGCGCGTCGGAGTCGCCGAACATGAATTCGGCCAGCGTGCGTGCGAGATACGTTTTGCCGACCCCGGTAGGACCGAGAAAGACAAAGGAACCGATCGGGCGCTTTGGATCTTTCAAATCGGCACGTGAGCGACGCAACGCCTTGCTGATGGCAATGACAGCTTCGTCCTGGCCAATCACCCGCTGCTTCATTTCCGATTCCATCATGAGCAGCTTTTGCGTTTCTTCCTGTTCTATGCGCTGAAGCGGAACGCCGGTCACCTTGGAAATGATGTGCATCATGTCGTCCGCGGTCACGATCACTTCTTTCTCTTCGCGTTCCTCGCGCCACTTGGTCAGAATTGCATCCAGCTTTTCTTTGGTTTGCTTCTCTCGGTCACGCAGCGCGGCGGCTTTTTCAAAATCCTGCGCTTTGATCGCTGCTTCCTTTTCCAGCCTGATCTCTTCGATTTCCTTCTCGATTTCCTTAACGTCAGGAGGTCGCGTCATGGCGTTGATGCGGGCCCGGGCGCCGGCTTCATCCATGACATCGATCGCTTTATCTGGAAGAAAACGTCCAGTGATATAACGGTCGGAAAATCTGACCGCGGTCTCGAGCGCTTCGTCCGTCAGTTTAGCCTTGTGATGGGCCTCATATTTTGGCCGCAGACCCTTCAGGATTTGGATCGCCTCATCGACCGTTGGTGCATCCACTTTTATGGTCTGGAAACGGCGCTCGAGCGCGGCGTCTTTCTCGATGTATTTGCGATACTCGTTCATCGTTGTCGCACCCACGCACTGCAATTCGCCCCGGCTGAGCGCGGGTTTGATAATGTTCGATGCATCCATCGCGCCTTCGGCCGAACCTGCCCCGACGATCGTGTGCAGCTCGTCGATGAAAAGGATCACGGTCTTGGAACGGCGGATCTCGTCCATCACTGCTTTGATGCGCTCTTCGAACTGGCCGCGGTACTTGGTTCCCGCTACCATTAACGCCAGATCGAGCGTGATCACGCGTTTGTCGCGCAACAATTCGGGCACATTGCCACTCGCGATTTCCTGGGCCAGCCCCTCGGCGATTGCCGTCTTGCCGACTCCCGCTTCACCGATCAGGACCGGATTGTTTTTCGTCCTTCGGCAGAGCACTTGAATGACGCGTTCGATTTCATTGCGCCGACCAATCACCGGATCGAGTTCCCCTTTCTTGGCCAACTCGGTGAGATCACGGCCAAATGCGCGAAGCGCAGGAGTCTTGACGTCTTTTCTTGTTGGTTCGCCGCTGTCCTGGTCCGATTCAGGCGGTGTGAAATTTGGATCGAGCTCTTTTAGGATCTCATTACGGGTGCGCTCAATATCGACTTCGAGACTTTTGAGCACTCGCGCAGCGACACCTTCCCCCTCCCGCAAGAGGCCAAGCAAAATGTGTTCCGTGCCGACATAGGAATGGTTGAGTGCCTTGGCTTCCTTGCCAGCAAGCGCGAGGACTTTCTTCACTCGCGGCGTGTACGGAACATTACCGACCATCTTGGTTTCCGGGCCGGAGCCGACTTGCTTCTCGACTTCCATGCGCACGGTCTCGAGATCGAGACCCATCTTCTGCAAAACATTTACTGCCACCCCCTGCCCCAGTTTGATGAGCCCCAGGAGCAGATGTTCGGTGCCGACGTAGTTATGGTTAAAGCGATCGGCTTCCTTGCGAGCAAGCGCCAGAACCTGTTGAGCGCGCGGCGTGAAATTATTCATTATTCGATGGCCTCGGCAGTCGAGCCATTGCCCGACTTCCTCGCCATCTTACTAATATCAGGTTTGGGGAAGAGTTTCAAACGTTCGCGAATAATCTGGGCGCGCAGATGGTCGCGCTCTTCTGCATTTAATTTCTGCTGAGAACTTTTCTGCAGATGTGCCGGCTGAGTATCAATGAACAATTCGTCGATAGGCAAACGCCGATCTTCCGGAAACGCGCTTAGATCGACGCCGAGTTTGATGATCGACAATAAGTTAAGCGCTTCCTTGGAAGCCATCGCATGGGCGTAGGTCAAAACGCCGTAGGCCCGGCCGATCTGATCCCAAAGTGTGTTCGGTTTTTTTTGGAGCAACACCTGCCGGGCGTCATGTTCCTTCTCGATAATTGTTTCGATTACTTTGCTCAGGCGATTAATGATTTCCTCTTCCTTTTCACCAAGCGTCGTCTGATTGGAAATCTGGAAAAGATTGCCCATCGCTTCGGTCCCTTCGCCGTAAAGGCCGCGGACGGCGAGCCCGATTTTGCTTACCGCCTGAATGACCTGATTAATCAGTTCGCTCAAGACCAGCCCAGGCAAGTGCAACATCGCAGACGCGCGCATGCCGGTACCGACGTTAGTGGGGCAAGCGGTCAAATATCCGAGATGCGGATCAAAGGCGAACTCCAGTTTGCTTTCAAGCGCAGTGTCGATTTTATCGACCAGTTTGAATGCCTGTTTCAGTTGCAAACCAGAACGAATCGATTGCATGCGCAGATGATCTTCTTCGTTGATCATGATGCTGAGGGTTTGCCGCCGATTAACCACCACCGCGCTGCCGGCGCCCTTGGCCGCATGCTCGCGACTAATCAGATGGCGCTCGACAAGAACCTGCCGGTCAAGGGCCGAAAGATCCTGCAGGCTTTCGGAAAATGAATCCTGCATTTCGGGCAGATCTTCCACGCGCGGCCTGATCAACTCGAGGATCGAACCGCGCTCCGCCTTCTTTGCCCAACCCGGAAACGGCCGGTTGCGCAAATTGCGCGCAAGTCGAACGCGGCTGCTGATCACAATTTGGTGATGAGGTCCTTCACCGCGCAGCCATTCGCCGGCTGTGGCCGTTACACTAGACAATTTCATGCTGAATTCGGGAGATCAGTTTCGAGTTGCTTGATTTGGTCGCGCAATGAAGCCGCCGTTTCATAGTTCTCGTCCGCGACTGCTTTCTGCAAGTTCTCAGTCAAGGAGCGCATTCGATGGTTCAGTTCGATGGCACGATGCGCGCGTTCCGGCAGTTTGCCCACATGCTCAGTCCCTTTGTGCATTGCTTTCAAAAGTGTGTTCAAGCCTTCGGCAAACGTGACGTAGCACACACTACATCCGAGACGGCCAGTTTTCTTGAAATCGGCCTGGCTAAAACCGCACACCGGACATTTCTGAGTCGATGCTCCTTTTTCGATTTCCTCCGCTGCACCGATGCCAAGGAGCAAATCGGCGAGTGCGAAACCGGTGGGATCCTGCACCCCCTTTTCTTTCGAGCAAGCGTCGCAGAGATTCACCTTCTGCATCTTGCCCTCCAGAATTTGCGTCAGGAAGACCGTCGCGTCATTGCATTTGCAAACGTCGCACAACATCTCTGCTAATTAGACCTCGAAAGTTTGGATACATTCAAACCTGAATATTTCCGAGCACTTTCCGCTTCGGAAGACGCATTGCTCAACGTTCCGCAAAAATCGGTGTGCCTGTTGCACGCGTCATCTCCCGAAATCGTGCGATTGTGCGCGTGGTGATTGGCCCCGGTTTTCCGTTGCCGATCAAGCGCCCGTCAGCTTTGACGACTGGAACGATTTCTGCGGCGGTCCCTGTGAGGAAACATTCGTCGGCCACGAAGACATCATGCCGTGTGATATCGACCTCCGAAATCTTGATGCCGAGTTCCGCGGCGATCTCAAAAACAATCCCGCGGGTTATGCCGCGAAGCGCGCCGGCCGTGATAGGTGGCGTAAAGATTTGACCGCGCTTGATGATGAAAACGTTATCAGCAGTGCATTCGGCGACGTTCCCCGCATCGTTCAACATGAGTGCCTCGTCCGCGCCAGCCAGATTCGCTTCGATCCGCGCCATTACATTGTTCAGGTAATTAAGTGATTTGACCGCCGGATTCAGCGCGGCCGGATTGCTGCGGCGTGTTGCGCAAGTGACGATCGTCAATCCTTTTCGATAAAAGCTCTCGTGGTAGAGAGCAATCGTCGCCGCAATGATAATCACGCTCGGATATTTACATTGCGTCGGATTTAACCCCAGATTGCCGACCCCGCGCGTGACCAGGAGCCGGATGTAACCGTCACGCAGGCGATTTTGCCGGATCGTTTCGAGCACCGCCTCCGTCATGTCGCGCATCGACATTGGAATTTCCAGACAGATTGAGCGCGCTGAATCCCATAGCCGGGCGAGATGCTCTTCCAGCCGAAAGACACGCCCATTGTAAAAGCGAATTCCCTCGAAAATTCCATCGCCATAAAGCAGGCCATGATCGAGGACGGATACCTTGGCGCTCGCTTCCGAATAAAATTTCCCGTCGATGTAAATCTTCGCATCCTTGATGCCGGTTGCCGGCCGTGGCCGACTTTCGACTGCGGGTTCGATTACTGCATCAGCCCCGGGCACGTGAGTTTTCGGTTCGTCCAACACCATCGCATCAGTGGTTTTCATAATCGTTAAAAAAATCTCGGTGGTTCACTCCGCAATTCAAGAAGAAAGGTGAAGCGTTGAACAGTTGAAGGGTTGAAGCGAACTAGCTCCTTCATCATTTCATCGCTTCAACGCTTTAACGCGATTGTCGATCTTCAGCATGATCACGTGTGAACGGAACAAATTTCACCGGGGTGACCGCTTTCTGTTTAATTTTTCCGGCACGTTTCTCCAGCACGTACAACATCTGCGCGCCAGTCTTGCCGACCGGAATGACCATGCGGCCGCCTTCCTTTAACTGTTCGACGAGCGGCTGCGGTACCTGATCGGGCGCGGCCGTGACGATGATCCCATCAAAGGGTGCGTGTTCCGGCCAGCCTTTGTAACCATCGCCGGCTTTCACATGCACGTTGTTGTAGCCGAGCCCGCGCAATAAAACTTCAGCATGTTGCGCGAGTGGTCGCACAATTTCGATTGTGTAAACCTCACCGGCCAGTTCCGAAAGGACGGCGGCCTGATAACCCGACCCGGTGCCGATCTCGAGCACGCGATCGCTCGCCTTCGGTTGAAGTCGTTGCGTCATGAGGGCGACGATGAAGGGCTGCGAAATTGTCTGCCCGTAACCGATCGGCAGCGGTCGATCGTCGTATGCGTTATTACGCAACTCGTTTGGCACAAATTTTTCGCGCGGCACCTTTGCCATTGCTCGCAAAGTGCGCGGATCGTCGATCCCGCGGCTGCGGAGCTGGCGCTCGACCATAGCGCCAGCGGAGGATGAGCTGAACGTTCCTCTTCCGGTGTCGCGAACGTTCCATTGCTCAGCCCGCGAGGTGGGTTCCTGCGCTGGAGAGAGTCCAACACTGCTGCAGCAAGTCAGCAACACAAAAAGGCCAAACCGTCTCATTCTAGAAAATATCCTGACGAAAAAACTGTCGTCCAGTCGCTTTTAGCCCAGCACGCCGTCGGCGATGTGCAATTGACGGTCGCCGCGTGCCGCCAGGCGAGCATCGTGCGTCACGACGAGCAGCGTTTTGTTTCGTTCACGTGCGAGATTCAACAGAAGATCGATAATTGCATCGCCGGTTTTGGAATCGAGATTTCCAGTCGGTTCATCGGCGAAAATGATATCGGGGTTGTTCGTCAGCGCGCGCGCGATAGCGACGCGTTGCTGTTCGCCTCCTGAAAGCTCCGCCGGCAGATGCTGCATGCGATCACCCAGCCCGACGGCAGCCAGACTCTCTTCTGCATCGCTTCTCGTCGCCCGACGCGCAATCATCGCGGGCAGCAGCACATTTTCCAACGCCGTGAGTTCAGGCAGGAGAAAATAACCCTGGAAAACAAAACCCATCTTCTCATTCCGCAGCCGCGCCTGCATCGTCGAGCTGCCGCTATAGAGCCGACGTCCTTCGAATTCGACTGTTCCCGATTTGGGACGTTCCAGCCCAGCCAGCGTATAAAGTAGAGTCGTCTTACCCGCACCGGAAGCGCCCGAGAGAAAAACCGCTTCATTGTGTGCGATCTCCATCGAGATACCGCGCAAGACTTCAATCTGCCGTGCGCCCATTCGGAACGATTGAAAAAGATCGCGCGCGACTAATTGCGGGGTTCGCTCCATTAAGTCAAATACCGTCCTCCCCTTATCTGGCCTAAATCCAATGGGAAGACAAGATACTCTCTCGCTCGCAACAACCCGCGTTGTAGCCGCTTCGTTGAACGAAGCGCGGCGTTCAGGTCCTTGGCGACATGCGCGCGACACCGCCGAGAGGTCTGTGGCGATTCGCGGCCATCAACATTCTTTTCGCCAAAAAGCCGCCGTCGGAATCATTCGGCCGCGGGTTTCGTGATGGGGAGCTGTCGTTATGACATTCCCAACGATTCCAGCGTTGGCCGATCAATCGCCGACGTGACGTAAAGCCCGTGGTCGCGTTGGTAAGTGGCGACCGCTGCACGCGTAAGCGGCCCGAGCAGACCGTCAACGTCGCCCTGATAATAACCCTGCTGTTGCAATGCGGACTGCACGTTGGCGACAACCTGATCCGGGGGCAGATCGTTATAGGCGTAGATCGGGCCGTCATATGCATAAGACGCATTGGGAGCGTAGCCCCAGGCCGGATACCACCAGCCCGTATTCCAATAATACCATCCGCCATATGCGAAAACGACGCGGTTGTAATGACTGTTCCACCAGCTCCGTTCATGCCACACCGGTCTGTAATTCCGGAAAGCGTAATAATTTGGACCTGCCCACCATTGGCTTCCTGCAATGCGTCTGTTTTGCTCGAACCTTACACTTTGGCTATGTGCCGGCCACGCCCTGGCCTGAAGTTTGAACTTCTGAGCCTTGTATGGCTTGCCTTTCCCATGCCCCTTGGCCACAACCAGATGTTTTTGCTTCGCATACGATTTGTGCTTCTTATCCTTTTTGGACCCACCGACCGCTGGAAACGCCAGCGCGACACTGCAAATTAAGGCAAAGAATATTCTCATAAGTTTCTTTCTTCCTGCTGGGTTAATTCGATATTTTGTTGCTCCCGTTTCGGTCACGCAAAAAGCCGCCGCCTAAAGCATTCGGCAGCGGCTTTCGTGGTGGGAATTGTCATTATGCCATCCCCAACGATTCCAGCGTTGGCCGATCGATCGTAGAGGTCGTGTACAGTCCGTGGTCGCGCTGGTAATTAGCCACAGCCTCACGCGTAATCGGCCCGAGCAGACCGTCCACTTCGCCCTGATAATAACCTTGCTGTTGCAGCGCAGCCTGCACGTTGGCGATCACCTGATCCGGCGGCAGATTGTTATAGCCGTAGATCGGCCCGTCGTAGGCATAATAGGCGCCCGGATCGTAGCCCCAGGCCGGGAACCAGTAGCCGCTATTCCAATAATACGGTCCCCCAAACACGAAAATGATGCGCGAGTGATTGTGCCTCCACCAATCTCTATCATGCCACTCAGATCTGTAATTCCGAAAAACCTGATAATTGGAACCTTGCCAGTTTTGGCTTCCCTGAATGCGCCTGTTTTGTTGGAAGGTCACAGCAGGTGCGACGGCTTTATTCGGCTTGGTTTTGCTTGCCAGATTAAAATGCTGGGGCTTAAACGGCTTGCCCTTGGCTGCTGCCTTGCCCGTTGTTGTCGCAGTGGCGGCCTCTGCTGGCTTGCCTGCCCGGGTTTTTTTGCCCCCACCGCCGGGTTTGCCTCCCGCAGTCGCTTCTGCTGCTCCTGCGGCTTGACCGGCTTCCGCGTGTTTGCCTTTGCCCTTTCCTTTACCGGTCGACGTGCCTGCTACTCCTGCGTTACCGGTTCCAGCTGGCTTGCCTGCTCCGGTCGGTTTGCCTGCTCCTGCCGCTTTTGTCTGGCCGCCCGGCGTCGCCACCTGCTGTGACCGTTTTGCCTTTTGTGGTGCGCCCGCCCCCTCCATGGCGTTGTTCTTGCCTCGTTTGAGCGTGACGGTCGGCGGCTTCTGCTTGCCAGGCTGGACCGATTGCACCTGCTTTTTCTTCGGTTGTTCCTTCTTTTTCTCCTGTTGCGCGCCAAGAGCGAGGGACGCAAGCGCGAGACTGCAAATTAAAACAAGAAATATTCTCATAAGTTTTTTCCTTCTGGATTGTTAGACATTTTGATGTCTTTATTTATTCAACGGTGGAGCGATGTCTTTCGGATGCCTTCGCTGCCACAAAACGCTCGGGTGTTGTGCTCAGCCGTCGACTCCTCAGAGCTGTTGGCGCACTGCTTCGAACAACACAATTGCAACTGCCGTGGCGAGATTCAGGCTCCGTGTTCCGTGCATCGGGATCGTGATGCAATTATCGGCGTTGGCCGCGAGTAGAGTTTCGGGCAGTCCCTTGGTTTCGCGACCGAAAACGAGGAAATTACCCGGCCTAAACGCGACATCGTAATAAGCGCGTTTGGTTTTCGTCGTCAGAAAGAAATAACGTGTATTCGGCGACTGCGCACGTTGCAGGTCATCGAACGAATTCCAGAGTTGCACCTTCACTTCGTCCCAATAGTCAAGGCCGGCGCGTTTCAATTGCCGATCGTCCAGGGAAAACCCGAGTGGCTTTACCAGGTGCAGCGATGATTGGGTCGCAATGCAAAGCCGCCCAATGTTGCCGGTGTTAGGCGGAATTTCGGGCTCGATTAAAACGATGTTGAACATCAACTCTTCCTCTTCCGCTTAGCCTTAATCTGCTCTCACGACAATCGAGATTAAGAGGAAGATGCAGAGGAATCAGGTAGGGGCGATTGACCTCAATCGCCCACGGGCTGTTCGGTGAACCGCCCCTACCTACAACTTGCCTGCGACGACTTTCTCGAGCTTGACCACATCGGCAGCAAACTTGCGTATCCCCTCGCCCGTTTTCTCGTACGCCATCGCGTTGTCGTTCAGCATCCAACGGAACTTGTTCTCGTCCTGCTCAAGCTTCTCGACCTTCGCCGACTTCGCTTTCTCGGGGTCGAGTTTGCGTTCGAGCGGTTCCGTCGATTCGGAAAGTTCCTTCATCAACTCGGGGCTGATCGTCAGGCAATCACAGCCCGCCAATTCACGAATCTGGCCGGTATTGCGGAAACTCGCGCCCATCACTTCGGTCGGGATGCCGAACTTTTTGTAGTAGGTGTAGATCTCCGTGACCGATTGCACTCCGGGATCTTCCGTGCCCTGATAATCGCGCTTGTTCTCCTTCTTGTACCAATCGTAAATCCGGCCGACGAACGGAGAGATCAGCCGGACCTTCGCTTCGGCTGCGCGAACCGCCTGCGGCAACGAAAACATCAATGTTAGATTGCAGCGGATCCCTTCCTTTTGTAGTTGCTCCGCGGCAAGAAGTCCTTCCCAGGTTGACGCGATCTTGATCAATACCCGTTCGCGCGGAATTTTGCGCTGTTCGTAAAGTTTGATCAGCGTCCGCGCTTTCTTCATAGAACCCCCGACATCGTATGACAATCGCGCGTCGGTCTCGGTCGATACACGGCCCGGCACGATCTCCAGAATATCGCACCCAAATTGGACCAGGAGATGATCGCAAATGTCTTCGATCTGCTTGTGACCGCTCAGACCTGATTTTTTTCGAGCGGCCAGCACTTCATCGAGCAAGTGTCCGTATTGTTCCTTTTGAATAGCGGCAAAAACCAGGCTTGGGTTCGTCGTCGCATCCTGCGGCTTGAAATCTTTGATCGATTCAAAATCCGCCGTGTCGGCGACGACCTTGGTGAACTTCTTCAGCTGCTCGAGCTGATTCAATTTTGTTTCGGTTTTTTTCTCTTCAGCGACAGCGGTACTCATAATTGTGTTCCTCCGTTCGCTAAAACGGTACGCCCGAATTAAAGATCGACAATCGCAAACTGAGCTGGCGCGTAAAACTCGCCGCGTCCTACGCGGCGTTGCTACGCGCTTCAACGGGGTGCATCACCGTCCGCCAAGTAGTTTCTCAATTGTGCCTTAAGAAATCGGCGACCCGCGCCGCTCTTGAGATATCGCTCGCGGCCAAGAGCATCAGCCTGATTGAGATAAGCTTCGTAGTAGATCAGACGCCATGGCCCGCGAGATGATGTGGCGAACGCCAAACTCTGTTCATGCTGCCGGATTCGCTTTCGCAGATTGGCCGAGTAGCCGATGTAGAAGCCATCGTCGCTCACCGACCTAAGTACGTAAACGTAGAACACGCCTGCCTTTTACTTGCTCCTGGCACGTGAGCGAAGCTTTTACGTGCTGGTTTTGGGTGGATGCGGCGACATGCCCTTCCACCGCCAGACTGCTCAGGAATTTTGCGATATCGCTTTCGCTCAAATCCCGCGGGTGTCGCTTGCCATGAAAGAGAATATAGCGCCGAATCCAGCCGATATAGGCTTCCTCGGTTCGCCGGCTGTAATGACGGAGGCGCATCAACTGCCGGATTTGGTCTAGGAATTTCGGCTTGTTCGCTTCCGTCGGTCTTGATAATGAAGAACCCATGCTTTCCTTTTATCCGGCGTCCCCCCTGAGGAAAAGCCGAAATAGGCGAAACACACTTTCGTCTAATCATAGTTAGGTCTAAATCAGATGACTGTTACACTCCGCGAAGTGACCCAGGAAGATCTTCCGATTTTTTTTGAACATCAGCTGGATGCCGAGGCGACGCGTATGGCGGCGTTTCCCAGCCGCGACCGCGACGCCTTTATGGCGCACTGGGCCAGAATCATGAGTAACGAGACCGGAATCCTAAACACCATTCTCGCGGACGACACCGTGGCTGGCAACGTCGTCTATTGGGAAGCGGCGGGGGAGCCGAACATCGGCTACTGGCTCGGCAAGACACATTGGGGGAAGGGGATTGCTAGTGCGGCCCTGGCCCAATTCTTGACCAAGATAG
>WNGB01000686.1_pt1 | contig 90837 bp, 76 predicted proteins | sample 5400681 | NCBI WGS metagenome assembly WNGB01 (sample SAMN13153367, study PRJNA577476) | soil metagenome | isolation source: 115 cm soil or saprolite under grassland replicate 2 | place: USA:California | collected 2016-06-15 | reverse complement strand
GTTCGCCGGCCTTATCCTGCGACACGATTTGCCGAAGCGTGGTGCATTCCGGAGTGGAATATTCCGGATGCGCGTGATCGTTGTAAAAACGGGCGCCGTTTGAAAGAACGAGGTCGCTTTTTATTTCCTCGAAGCTGAGTGGGCGGTTTTTGTCGATTTCGTAGTAGGCGGATTCGTCGGTATCCTGCAGTAATTCGCGGGCGCGAAACCCGCGTGCGTCAAGATGTGGATCTTCCAATTCATAGTCCCACTTCATCAGCGCGCCATGCTCGGTGTAACGGCGCACCAGCTCGATCGATTCGGCAACAACGTCGACGGTCTCCGCGCCACTGAGAGTGATCCCGTACTCCGTCTCCAGCCCAAAGACGCGTTTCATCTCCCGCCAACCCTCGTCATCGTCCCCCCGATGCCTCTGAAATCGGCCATAATAAACGGGAAGCTGTCAGCTTCCCCTACAGCCATTCGCATCGCGTGTGTAGCGATTGCGCGTTCATTAAATCACTCCCGATGCAGGCCGCGATCCTGAATCGGAGATCGGTTTCACCGGCGAAATTTTGACGACGTTTTCCGGATCGTAATCGATCAGCTTGAGCCAATCTTCGGTGATGTCGGTGGTTGGGAAGATGTCGTTCTCGACGTACTCGGCATTGAACGCCAGCTGCAAATCGGTTTCCCGAATCCCTTCCTCCTGTTGCGTGGCAATAGCGCGTTTAATGGCCATCGCTTTTGCGCGCTCGACAATCGAGGCAATGATCGCACCACTGATAAGATCGCTGCGGTAGAGGGTCTCTTTGCGTCCGCTGCGCAGGGTCACCTCCAGAAACTTGTTTTCATCACGGCGTGTAAATTGCCAGTCGACAAAACGTTCGATCAAGCGCTCGATCGACGCGCCCATTCCATCGGCTTCTTTCGCCAGCACACCGTCGTAGGGCAGGTCGTCAGTGAGATAGATCCGGTAAATTTCGCGCGTACCCTGCTTGTCCGGGCGATTGACTTTAATTTTTCGATCGATCCGGCCCGGCCGCAAAATGGCGGGGTCGATCAGATCGGCGCGATTGGATGCGAGAATAATTACCACGTCATTAAGGGAATCGATCCCATCCATTTCCGAGCAAAACATGGGGACAAGCGTCGAAAGAATATTGGAATGACGGGAGGCCCGGCGGGTACCGAGAATCGATTCGGCTTCGTCGATAAACAGAAATGGCATAAAGCCCTCGCCGCGCTTCTCGCGAGCGGTGGCGAAAATTTCGCGTACCATTCGTTCCGATTCGCCCACCCACATGTTCAAAATCTCCGGGCCTTTGACGTGCATGAAATATTCCTGCATTTCCACGCCCGTTTTCTCTTGAAGCTGTTTCGTTAAATTATAGGCGGTGGCTTTTCCAATTAGCGTCTTCCCACAGCCGGGAGGACCATATAGGAGGAAACCTTTCGGCGTGGCGTGTTGAAATTTTTTGAAAAGATCGACGTGCAACAGCGGAAGCTCGATCGCGTCCTTGATCGCCTGGAGCGCCGCCTCCTGGCCGCCGACTTTTTCCCACGGTAACTCCGGCACATCGTCGAGATAATGTTCGTGCGACTTCGTGCTCGAGAGCATTTCGAGCGCCATCCGGTAATTCGAATCGACCCGGACTTCGTCGCCTGATTTCAAGGTTGATTTCGCCAGATCGGCAGAGCGCTGCAAGACCATCGATTGAAGGCCATGTTCCGAGCCAACTCGCAATCGATCGTCGCCCAGGATTTCGGTGATTTTTGTCACCGGACCAGCCGTTTCAAATCCGAGATCGCCCACGATGACAAACGCTTCGTTGACCAGGACGCGCGTCCCCTTTTTCAATTTCGCGAGCGAAATGCGCGGATCGACGTTGCAATAATAATCGGCGCCTCCCACCACGATATGCGCCGTATCGTTGGAGGTGGCGTCAAGAAATGTGCCGATCCGATTCGCGGGGGAAGTCACTTTTTTGACGACTTCCTCGAGCTTCTCGATCATCCGACGCGCTTCGATCATCGTCTCTTGCTGATCGAAAATTTGCGGGCGCAAATCCAGCAGCTCGCGCCGAATCGGATCGCCCGGAGGCAACGACGCGATCACACGATCAAATGAATCGAGGAAACTGGCCGGACTCGAGTCCCCTTCCTCGCCCTGAAATCCCTCGCTGCGCTCGTCGCTCATTTAATGGTTTGGGTCAATCCGCCGAACCGAGTGGCACTATACTTTGGCAGGCGCATTTCGCAATCTTCACTCGCGGAATCTTTCGGAGTTCGACGCCGCGCGCACACAAAATGTTCAACCATTACCTCGACCTTGTGTTGCAGAGAAAATCCACGGACAGATTCTTCGTGCCCAGATGTAGAGGAGCGTGCGCTCGCGTTCACGTTGCTTGCGGCTGGCGACAGCTGCCTTTAAACTCTGCTCTTTCGGGGAGCCTTAGCTCAATTGGTTAGAGCGCCGCCCTGTCACGGCGGAGGTTGCGGGTTCGAGCCCCGTAGGCTCCGCGGTGTCATCAGCTGTAGGCGGTTTCAAAAATCGATTTACAGGGCGTTTTCTATGAAACGCCAATTGACGGCCCAGGGAGGCGTCTGACACAGACGCCCTACAATTAGCGCGAGGGACTATTTCTTTTTCCACTCAGCGCCACCGAGCAACGGCAATACGAACAAATTTGCCAAAATATCGATGATCAATCCGCCAAGCACGACGAGCCCGAAACGTTGCGTCGGCGGAAAATCCGACAACGCGAAAATGGCGAAGCCAGCAGCGAAGATTACGTCCGAGTAGACAATACCGCGCCATTGTTCTTCGCGTCCGGCTACCCAGGCCGCCCAGCCTTTCTTTCCGGCGCGTTGCGCGCGGCGGACGCCAAAGACAAGATGAATCATCGAATCGATCGCGATCCCGATGCAGACATTCGTGGCCGGGGCCGAGATAATGTCCATCGGCACATGCAGCCAACCGATGCCACCGAGCATGCACAGCGGGACGAGCGTCAAGCTCGCAATCATTGCCAATGCCCTACGCACGGAACGGGCGACAATCCACGCGATCCCAATGAAGAAGAGATTCAACCAGAAAAGGCCGGTCACCAGGCTCGAAGCGACCAGCTGCGCTAGCCGCCCCTGCAGATAATAAATGCTGCCGACGAGAACAGTTTTGAACCCGTGCTTTCGGGCGATTGAACGCAGATCGTTGACGACGTCGAGTCGATATTGGTCGCGGCGGGCTTCGACCATTCGGAGGAGAAACACTGCCTGCGTGCGGTCCTCGTTTACAAAACTTTTGGCGATGCGCGCGTACTTCGGTTGCTCCATGATTTCCAGCATCTTTTCGTAACTCAGGAGAAATGAGAACGGCGTTCGATCGCCTTCAGCCAGGAGCGTCGGAAGCGAAATCACGGTGCCGACGTCTTTCTGCTTTTCCAAGGCGCCCTGGAGCATCCACATCTTCTGATACGCCTCGTCCGTGTCTAACTTGCTGCCGCTGGATGCGGACACGACGAGGGTAAGCGGGTTCGCGCCGCCGTGATTGTCCACGTATTCCAGTCCATCGCGAAGTTCTTGGTGCTGCTTGAAATAATCGAGGAGACTCGGATCGGTGTTTATTCGGGTCAGACCAAATCCCAAACCGACACCGAGTAAAATCGTAACGAGCGACGGCAGCACGAACCGGCGCGACCAAAATGCGCGGGGAGGTTCTTTCTCCATGAGTTTGGTCTTGTGCGGTACGGCCCAGCGCAGAAACGGCGGATACATCACGTATGCGCAAACGAATGCCACGACCGTCCCGAGTACGCCGCCAAATCCCAATTCCCGTAGCGGCTTGGCTTGAACAATTAACAAACTGGCAAACCCCAGCGACGCGCAGACTAACGACCAAAACGACGCGGGAAATGTCATGCGAACAGCGGCTGTCGCGAGGTCCGGCGACTCCTTGCCCATGCGGCTGGCGAGCGTTTGCCAATTGAAGGTCATGTAGACCAAATGCGAAAGCGCGATGATAAAGACGATCGTGCCAAGATTGACCGTGAGAATCCCGACCTTTTGGCCGAACAATGACTGGAGGAGCAACGTCAACAAAACGGCGTTTGAGCAAGTGCAGAGCATCCCCAGAAATACCCGAACCGACCGGAACAAGGCTGCCATCGTCAGCCCAAATAAGACGAACGCCGCGAGGGTGAAGTAGCGAAAATCGTGGGCCAAACTGCGCCGGATCATCTCGACCACGTAGGGCGGGCCGGCGATATGAATTCGAAAATCCTTCTCATCGAGCTCGTGCATGATTCCTTCGATCCGCTTGATGAGCTTCTCAGTCTCTTTGCCTTCGACGAAAACAATCACGTTGCTGGACTTACGGTCCCTGGCGATCAGGAGGCGGCTCCAAAACGGGCTCTTGAGCGCGTCGTCAAAACTCTTCGGTCCGGCCGTCAAGCTCTTGACCGCGCTGACAGCGTCGATGTTCTGGAGTTGTTGCGTGAGTTTTTGGATTCGGCCCAGGTATCGCCCTGAAGATATATTCCGGGACGAGACGGCCAGGATAATCTCCGGCTGGGATGGGAAATTCGCCTCGATTTTTTTCGACTGTCGGACCCCGGGATCGGTGGTTGAAAAGAAAAAATTCTCATCCACCACCGGCTTGAGATCCACGAGAGTCGCCACCAGCGCGAACAAGACGCCGGTCAGCGCCAGCATCCACCAGTGTGCTCCTGGCAAAACCAGCTTCTTAAGCATGGATCAATACATCGGTCGCTTTCGCGTCAATTATCGCCGCATGATGTGGATAGCGAGGATGCGGCTTTGATGACGCGCCAGCAGGTAATCGATAAAATCGCCAATAATCGAGTTCGGTTTGTTGCCGAGCTTTGTCACAACCCGGCAGATGAGCGTGCTACTGCGCGCATGCCATTCCAGATTAATCGCGCCGTAAACATCCCGGGCACTGTGTATTTTCGCCCAGCCATGCGGACGTCCGGGCTGTTTTGCCCAGACTTTGACGAAGCCAAATTTCTTTTCCAGGAGCGGATCAGTCATGATCTTGTTGCGTAACGAGCCGCGCCCGGTCGCGATTACTTGAATCACCGTCTGCATTTAGCCGTTAGGTTCAATAGCAATACAGTTTATTGCAATGTTTCTTTCATTACCCGCGAATCACGCGAATCGACGCGAAAAAGCACTACAATCTTGTTTCATTCGCCTTCATTCGCGTCATTCGTGGGCAACAACGAACCGTACATGACGTACACGTCGACATAGCCCGCCTCGGGATGACGAAATGCGCCAGGTAAAGTCCCGACAATTTTGAAACCGAGTTTCTGCCAAAGGTGGATCGCGGATGTGTTCGTGGAAACGACAAAATTGAATTGCATTGCGCGAAAGCCCAGCCGGCGTGCCTCGCTGAGACAATGCTCGCCCATTCTTCGGCCCACTCGCGTCTGGCGCAACCATGAAGGAGGCATTGGCGACGTGCGCGCCTGGTCCTGCCTGGTTCGGTCTCAAAATATAAGTGCCGACAATCGGGCGATTTTTGACAGCCACTGTAGGGGACGGCGTTGCCGTCCCATGTGCCAGTCCGGCTCGGACGAAGCTGACAGCTTCCCCTACAGATTCTGCGCGCTGCTCGGCAACGTAAGTATGCGTGCTCGCGCCAAACCAATAAGCCAGCGCTTCTTCGCGCGACATCCCTGGATCAAATGCGTAGGTGTCTCCAGCGGCGACGATCTCATGAAAAATATTTCAGATGGCATTTTGATCGGCTTCTGTCGCGGGGCGAATGGTCAACACAGCTTGTTCGCAATTGTAGGGCAACCGCGTCGGTTGCCGAAATTATTGATTCGGCAGGCGGAGCGCCTGCCCTACAATCGCTTTTCGTTTCTTGTGTTTGAATATCGTCGCAAGAAAAGAAACCGCGAGTTAGCGCCGTTTAAAGTACTGCACGGCTCTTTCGTGTTTTTTGGCTGCCGCGCGCGTCTTAAACGTGCCGAGATTTCTTCGTTTCCCTGTCTTCGGATTTTTCTTTCGCGAATACAATCGATAACCGGATTTAATTTTTCTGATCATGACTCCTTGCTTTCTGGCGGCAATACAATGCCGGTTTTGCCGGCCCGCGTCTCAATTGTGAAAGTTTTCAGATCCACTTTGGCCGGTCCATTGGTTACTTTCCCGGTGCGCACGTCGAAACATGAATTGTGCCACGGGCATTGCACGTCGAAGCCCTTAAAGTCGCCTTCGGAAAGCGGACCAAAGCGGTGGGTGCAAAATTCCTGAAAGGCATAGAAATTTCCGTCCAGTTTCACGATTGCGATCACCTGGCCGTCAATTTCTACGCGTAATGTTTCTCGATCGCCCAAGCGCTCCGCTTCGGGGACTGGAACGAAGAGCGCATCGCCGTTTCCACCTTTCGTTAAATGGAGCGTGTTTTCCGGGGTCGGCGTTCGCCGCTTGTGCCGGCCCACACTAATGCCTTTGTCGTAAACGAGACGGCCACCGAGATAGCCAGACACGGATAGCAACGCAATCCCAACCAGCGACAGAATCAGCGGCCCGACCGGCGTTTTAAGCGCATCGAGCGTGGAAGAGCGGATACCCAGATTAATTCCATACAGTCCGACGACGATGAGATTCAAAGTCAAATGTGCCGTCGCGATGCGTTTGCCCGGGTGATCGTTGCGGATATCTGTGTAATCGACCAGGCCGGGCACCGCTGCGATCAATGCTCCGATAATTCCGAGCAGCATCGTGTAAAACGCTTCGCGAACGAGATTGGGCGTCGATGGAAAAGCGAGGCTCCCCAGATCGAGCAACAAGCTGAGGATAAATAGCCCGATGGGAAAATGAACCAGCATCGGATGCAGTGGATGCCGGAGCGGTTTGCCTTCCAGGAAATCTTTGAGCATGTCGATCTTACTCCGGTGGAAGATTCGCGCCGCCGGCCTCAGCGATTTTGCGCCATTTCTTTTTCGACATTCGCGCAACGCTGATCCCGTAATCGTAAACCATCAGTCCGCCAAGATAAGCTGAGCCGATCAGCAGCGCCGTGCCGATGATCGAGAGCGCGAGCGGCGCGCCGGTAACAATAGTGTCTTTGCGAAACGTGTGGACGCGCAGTCCGAGATTGATCGCAAACAGTAAGGCGACGATCAGATTCAGGATCATGTGATACAAACCGATTTTCCACGCCGGTTTCTCCTTTTTAATCCCGCTCCAATCCACCACTCCCGTCGGCACGGCCAGCAACGACGCGGCCAACCCGAAAATGATCGCGTAAAAAGAAAGCCGAACCATGGCGTTCCCGTTCCAGCGTGAGAGGAGATCAAAGATCAGCGCGCCGGGCCACATCGCCATCGGCACGTGGACAAGAACCGGATGCAACGGATGCCCCAGCCACGTGCCCTTCAAAAAATCGAGCAACCATTTCATGCTGTGGAAGAAAGCGTTCCACTACATGTTCGCGTCGCGATGCGAACGCGCGCGTCAAATTTCAGCGCGCAGGAGTATATCTAACGAGGCACAAGATCAGCGACCGCGCCCGAGAGCGCGCGTGGCCGCAAGCTGAACGAACTAACTACACAAAAGCTACGCATCGGAGCGGGGCGCGGTTCGCTGCATCGCCTGGTTAGATGGTTGGTGTGCGTATCCAGAGTTACTTTCCAAAGGTCTCGACCTCATAGCCGCTAGACTCCAAATACTCCTTAGTTCTCTGAAATGCGATGTCATAATGGGGCGAACGAGGCGTCTCCAATGCGTGATGCTCCAAACAAATCGACTTTGGGCCTTGCGATCCGGTATCGAATGTAAAGAGGATGTGCCCATGCGAGTCGTCATACTCTAGAGTGCGGCCAACTGAGCCAAACTTCACGCTGAAGTCCGTTGGCGAATTGGCCATGGTTTTACCATCTAACGAGAAAGAGATAAGCCACGGCAGTGTGTCGCTGCAAGTATGCTGAACTTGTTTCGGAATGGGGCCGTTGGCTTCATCCGCTGGTTAGATGGTTGGCGTGTCAGAATCCGAACGCTTTGCTGCGGAGTGATCTTTCTGAGGAGGAGGGTCGGGATAAAGAAAGCGTGCGATGTTCGGTGCCCATTTTACCAACCACAAGGCAAGGATGAGGTGTCCGAAAACCTGCGTCATATATGAACCGAAAGACGACTGCCCAGCCATAGGCTTTGTGAATCCCATGCTGATGTTCAGTCCGGTGAAGAAGTATGTGCCTGCTGTGAGAATCTCCCAGAAGCCAAGCAGGCGAAGCCCGAAGGCAAACCAAGTTCTTACAGTGGATCGAGCTGGCGAGGTATCCATCTAACGAGAATTATACGAAATTTTTTCGTCTAACTAGAATTAAACTGCATTTTGCAGCCTATCTCCAGAAACAACCTGAAAGGAAAGCGCGAGCAACGCACCCAGAATTGCGAGATCGATCGCGAGATGAGTGGGGAAATTCCAGTTTTGGCTGGCATGACCGAAACAGCCGCAGGTGATGTCCAAGCCGCGGACTTTTGCGGCAATTGTGGCGACGAGGAAGACCGCGACGAGCGCGGTCAAGATCGACAATCCACCCAGATAAAGACGGCGCAGGATCAAGGCAAGACCGCATAATATTTCCAGCCAGGGCAAATAAAACGCGAGCCCGACACCGATCGTCCACGGCAGAATTTTGTAATTGTCGATGTCGTTAGCGAATTGGACCGGATCAGCAAGGCTGAGATTTTGGAAATCGACAATCATCGAGCCGAAGTGAAGATGGCCAACATCAGCGATCAACTGATCAAGAGCGAAAATCTTCGTCAACGCCGCGAGGATGAAGATTCCGCCGATGATCACGTCCACAATTCGCCAGACGATTCTCGATGCAACCCTCACCGAGCGCTGCGCGTCCTCCCCGGGATCGCGACCGGGCGGAGCGCCGAGAGGATTGAGGTGAGCGTCTGAGATGAGCGTTCTTTTCATTTCCTCGTCTTGAGCCACTCCTCCCAGCCACCCTCGAGGACGAATACGTTTGGCAGTTGCGCTTCCTTGCGCAGGCGGCGAGCGACTTCGCGGCTGGCATTGCAACCCTCGCTGCTGCAGTAAACGACAACCTTTTTCTCGGGCGACCACGCTCCCAGAAACTGCGGCAGCAATTCACTCCAGCGATCTTCGTTCAATGGCAAAGCGCCGGGAACATGATCGCGGGCAAATTCATTATCCGGCCGGGCATCGACCCAGATTGCATTCTCAACCCACGCCCGCGCCTGCGTGACCGTGACCATTTCGGAAGCCGGAACGGGCGACCGCCATGAAACTTTGTCGCCAAAATAGATCGCCTGGACGAGGCCGGGAACAAACGCAAGCGCCGCAAGAATGAGCGCCTGACGGACCAGTGAAGATTTCAAATGTTTTATTTGAGCCAGCGCCTGCTATTGAGGAACCGGAGCACCGGTAACGCGAGCAGTGGCGTAAAATATTTTCTGCGAATCTTCCGGTTGAATCGTCAAGGTCGAGGCAGTCTGCTTGTTCGTCTCCGGTGGTTTGACGTCGATCTTGAACTGGCCGTTACCGGTCTCTTCAACCTTGGCTTGAAAATCCGGACTCGATGACGTGACCTTGAGATGTTTCACTGGAAAATCCTTGGCTGCGCGGACGACGATCGTTTTTGGCTTTAGTGCCTCGCCTTGTCCCCAAAACACAAACGTTGGCGTGATCTCGAGTTGCTGTGGGATCACCGCCTTCAGGGTGAGCACGGTGGTGACATTCGCCGGGTCGTCGGTTTCGACCGTCACAGTTTTAACCTGAGTGCCGGTGCGTTCGCCGATGTTGAAGGTGGCTGTGATCTCACCTTTTTCTCCCGCCGGCACTTCCTCCTTTTGGCTCTGCGCCGCTGTGCAGCCGCAAGAAGTTTTGACCGATTTAAATTTCACCGGTTTGTCGCCGGTATTCTGGTATTTGAAATGGCCAATCGCCTGCTTGTCAGCAGCGGTGGGATGTAATTCGAGCGAGGTTTGCTCCCATTTCAATCCGGCGTGCGCAGTGAGGCAAAGGGCAATCGACAATGTAAAAGCGACGATGTGTGTTTTCATTTTTTGGAATAGAAGCGCCTAATATAACCAGCAACGGCGTCACGCCAAGCCCGAGGTGAAGCGCCGGTCAAGTCGGTGTATCTGGCGCTCGAAAGCACCGAGTAAACAGGGCGGCGCGCAACCCAGCTGGCCATGTCGCTTAATTTAATTGCGCCAACGGTTTTGGCTTTAGTCGATACACCGACCGTCTGACAGCAATCCAGCGCCCACTGCCCATATTCCTGCCAGGTGCATTCGCCGCTGTTGGCGAAATGCAAAAAACCGCTGCAATCGCCGGCCCTGTGGCCGCGGGCGTTGACCGCGGCTTCTGTAGCGGCAGGCGTGTCGCCTGCAAACTCTGTGGCTCGGAAATGTTTTCCTGGGTCACCGACCCCGGCTACAGGCGCGACATTGAAAAAGGATGGGAGCATCTCCGCGATATCCAGCGTGTATGTGGGCGTGGAAAATTTGTCCGCGATTGCATCAACATGTTCATTTTCCTGTGCACGTTTGATCAGCCCATCGATAAAACTTGGCCGGTCAGGGCCGAATACCCAGGAGACGCGCACAACCAGATGCCCGCCTTTCACAGCGAGAACATTCTCTTCGCCCGCTCGTTTCGATTCGCCGTAAACGCTGATCGGATTCGCTTCATCTTCTTCGGTGTATGGTTCGCATTTCTCACCGTCGAAAACGTAATCGGTGCTGAAGTGAATGAGCTTTGCGTCTTTCTCTCGGCACATTTCAGCGAGCAGGCGCGGGGCCTCGGCGTTGATTTGAAAAGCCCGATCGCGCTGTGTCTCGCAAAGATCGACATTCGTAAATGCAGCGGCGTTGATCAGAACATCGAAGCTCGCTGTGCCGATTCTCTCGCGTATCTGATCTCGATTTGAGAGATCGAGTTGCGCGTGATCGAAGCAAGTGACGTCGAATTTGTTTCGATATTCGCGAATGAGCGCGGCACCAAGCCGTCCGCCCGCACCGATGATTAAGATCTTCATGTTTGCCACGGCCTGCGGCTCATGCCCCTTCGACCTTGAAAGTCATACTTCGCGCGGCCGTCGCGAGTTCGGTATCATGGGTCAGAAATGTCAGCTCAATTGCGCCGGCCTCGGCGAGACGCAACGCAGTCGCTAGGTGTAACGCGTCCAAAGTCCCGAGTGGCGTCAGAAAGGATTGCGATGCTCTGTTCAAAATCGACCCGCTCAGCGTGACGAATTCAATCGCATCAAAAATTGCATGCGCGTTGGTAATAAGCTCCGCCACGTCCTCGTCAGTGAGAGCACCCTTTAGTCGATTGCGATCGATGCTGCGCAGCACTTCGACGCGAAGCAATTCACTGCTATACGCATGCTCCCATTGCGCCCAGCGGATCACCGCAGCAGGTTCCTGCTGTAATCTTCGCAGCACGACCGAAGAGTCGAGATAGACATTCATCGTCGCCGTCTGTCGGCCAACAAATCAGTCACGAGATCGACCTTCAGGTTGAGACCTTTGACTTTCTTAAGCGACGAGACCGGTTTCTTTGCCGGAATGATCTTCAAGTCTGTTGGGGTTTTCTCTATCGGCGCCAGCCGCGCGATTGGATGCCGATGGGAAGTGACAATGATCTCTTTCCCTTTTCTTGCCGCGCTCAAATATTCACTGAGCTTGCTCTTCAATCTGGCCACGCTGACGGAGTTATTCATGGCCTTATTATAGTCACATTGAGACTATAATGTCAAAACAGATCAATACCGTCCCGTGCGCTCGAGCAACGGTTGCCACCAAGATGGATTGTCGATGTACCACCGAATGGTTTGGCCGAGTCCTTCCTGAAAATTGCGACGCGGTTTCCAATTCAATTCCCGTTGCGCGAAGGAAGAATCAATCGCGTAACGGCGATCGTGCCCGGGCCGGTCGGTCACAAATGAAATCAAGCTGTGCGGCTTGCCCAATGTATCGAGAATGGCCTTAACGAGGTCGATATTCACAATTTCGCTCTCGCCTCCGAAATTATAGATCGATCCCGGTTTGCCTTCGAAGAGCGCGGCCACAATCGCGGCGCAATGGTCGGTCACGTGAATCCAGTCGCGCACATTCATGCCGTCGCCATAGACCGGGAGCGGCTCGTCACGGAGCGCCTTGATAATCATGAGCGGAATAAGTTTTTCCGGAAACTGGTACGGGCCGTAGTTATTCGAGCAGCGCGTCACCAGCACTTCCTGGCCGTAAGTTTTGTAAGAGGCAAGCGCAAGCAGATCGGCGCCGGCTTTGCTTGCCGAATATGGCGAGCTGGGGTCCAGCGGGGATTGCTCGGTAAATTTCCCGGTAACGCCGAGCGAGCCATAGACCTCGTCCGTCGAGACCTGGATGAAGCGTTGAACGCCGTGCCGGCGGGCGCAATCGAGCAACACGCTGGCGCCGATAACATTCGTGTGGATGAAGTTGAGCGGAGAATTAATGCTGCGGTCCACGTGCGATTCGGCGGCGAAATTGATGACCGCGTAAAATTGATGCTCGGTCATGAGCGCGTCCATCTGATCGGCATTGGCGATATCGGCTTTGAAAAATTCGTAACGCTCGCCATGTTCTTCGACCACGCCGTCGAGATTGGCGAGATTACCTGCGTAAGTGAGCACGTCGACGTTGGTCACGTACGCGGGCTTGTAATGTTGCAAAATATACCGAATAAAGTTGCTCCCGATGAAGCCGCAGCCACCGGTCACCAAAATGCGCATCGCAGCGCGTACTAGCAGCGCCAGAGCCGGCGCGCTAGCAGATTTTCCAATGTTGGGCAATCAGCTGGCAACCTGGAGAACGTCACTCGCAGAAAACGCGTGGGTCCCGTGGCTGATCCTCGGGCTCGCAATTTTCCTGCGTTTTTTCCTCCTCGGCATCAAGCCAGCGCATTTCGACGAAGGCATCAACGGCTGGTTCGTCGATCAGATGATGAAGAATGGGTTTTACCGGTACGACCCGACAAACTATCACGGGCCGCTTCACTTTTACGTTCTGTTGCTCTCAGAGAGTTTGTTTGGCCGAAATCTCTGGGCGTTGCGCCTGCCGGTTGTCCTTGTCAGCATCGGCTGCGTCTGGCTTTGCCTGAAATTCGAGCCGCTGGTCGGACGAAATGTGAGTCGAATCGCGGCCCTGGCGATGGCGGTGTCTCCCGGTTTCGTTTTCTACGGACGCTACTCGATCCACGAAGTGTGGCTGGTGCTCTCCTCGATGATGTTCATCATGGGCCTCCTCGGTCTCTGGAAATTTGGGACGACGAGTTACCTCTGGTGGGCCGGCATGGGAGTGGCCGGCATGATCCTGACCAAGGAAACGTACATCATCCATCTCGTTTGCGCGGTAGTGGCGATTCCGGTCTTAATGGTGTCCCACCTGATCAATCGCCTTCCCGACGTCAAACCGGCCAGGCAAACGTGGACCTACGCTGATCTCGCGATGGTCCTGGGAGTCGGCGTCGCCGCGATCGTCTTTTTCTATTCCGGAACGTTTCTCAATTGGGGCGGCGTGAAAGGTTTGTATCAGGCATTCCACGCTTGGAGCCAGACCGGCCAGACCGGCCATGGGCATGAAAAACCCTGGTATTACTGGCTGGACCTGATTAAACGCTACGAAATTCCTGTCGGAGTCGGTCTGATTCTGTGCGTGTTTTGCCAGGAGCTTAAGAACTTCAGTTTGCGTTATCTGGCGATCTATGGAGTCGGAACTCTGATTGCTTACAGTTATGTTAAATACAAGACTCCGTGGTGCATCATCAGTTTTGCCTGGCCTTTTCTCTTCGTCTTTGGCGCGGCGGTTGTGCTTGTTCGTCCGAAATATCTGCGCGCAACATATGTCGGGATAGGCGTCCTCCTGGCCATTTCGCTCGGATTGTCGATTCGGCTGAACTACTTCCGTTGCACGACCGATACCGAGCCGTACGTTTACGTTCAGACTTATAATGACATTTTTAAGCTAACGGAGCCGCTGCTGCGATTGGCAAAAAAGGATCCAGCCAACTATCATCTGACCGGGCACATAATTCGATCCAGCACCTATCCGCTTCCATGGGTTCTTGGTGACTTCACACATATCGGTTACTACGAGCAGGGGAATCTGCCTCAAGTCCTCGACGCGCCTTTTCTGCTCGTGCAGGAAAACAAAATCAAGGAGGTTGAGTCCAAGCTGCACAACGCGTATTACACCGAGCCGCTCACGCTTCGCAGCGCCCAGGAACCGTCGAAGCTCTATCTAAGCGCCGAAATCTTCAAAGAGTTTTTCCCGGGCCGATCGCCTGATTTCGTTGGCAAAGGCCCGGGCTAGGCAAGGCTCACATCGATGAAATGGCTTTCCGCTGGCCTGATCTTTGTCAATCTATCCACTATTTGCGGCCTTCTTCTTGGAATGGTCGGGAGGGGGCTGAACAAGTGGAGCGCGCTGTTGGCGCTAATATCAGGCGCCGCATTTGCTCTTGCAGCCTATCTCGGGACTTTTGATCCTAATAAACCGAATTCCAAGGCAGGCGCGTCGCCTGACTCCTCCGGACCGGCGGGCGATGCACAATCGGAAAGCCGGGTTTCCAAGCGAGCGCAGCGCCGGCTACAGAAGAGCGCGCCCCAATCAACTCCGGCTCCCTGGCATTATGGAAAAGTTTGGATCTGGCTGCTCGGCATATGCTTCCTCATGTTTGCCGTGCGCTCTTTTTGCTGGCTTCTCTACATCGACGGCAGCGAACTGAGAATTCAATCGCCCAATAATCTGGGCGACCTCTCCCTGCATCTCACGCTGATCAGGAATTTCGCGAGTGGAGTGGCCCTTTGGCCAGACAACCCGATCTATGTCTTTAGCAAACTGAGATATCCCGCCGGGATGGATTTATTTAACGCACTGCTCTGCCTGGTTCACGTCGACCTGATACAGGGACTGGTTTGGACGGGATTGCTTGCGTCACTCGCGACGTTTTACGCGTTTTTCCGCTGGGCCGGCGCCTTCGGTGTGGCCGGCTTTTTGTTTAATGGCGGCACAGCGGGTTTCCAATTTTTCGATAAGCTGAAGTTTTCGGATTATCAGGGCGTAAACGCAATCGCCTGGAAAAGCATAGCGCTATCCATGTTTGTGACCCAGCGCGGATTGCTTTACGCAATTCCGGCCGGCGTGCTGTTGCTGTGGCATTGGCGCGAAACATTCTTTCGCAAGGCCCCTGTAGGCGGAGTGCCGTCCAACTCGCGTCAACGAAGGGGGCCGCTGCCCTTCTGGGTCGAGCTCTCTCTCTATGCCTCGATGCCGCTCTTCCACGTTCACACGTTTCTCGCTCTCAGCATCATTCTCTTTTTTCTTTTCATTTTTGAATGTCTTCAACCACTGAAATTCGTTGTTGATCTTTTCCGGACGGAAGGAATTGGCGGCATCCGACGCTCGATTTCGGACGCGGCAGGACGGGGCAGGCTCCTTGGCGACACGCGCATGCATGCTTTGAAGGTCGTGGCCTGTGCGTTGCTTCCGGCCTTTTTTTTCACATGGCTGACCACCGATCATTTCCGCGCCGGATCAATGTTAAGATGGCATTTGGGGTGGGTCATGTCTGATCCTACATTCGCGCGCGCGAGTCTCTTTCAATTCTGGTCCGATAATTTTGGCATCTTTATTCCACTGGTACTTCTCTTGATCGGGCTCTGCGGCTGGCGTGCCTGGAAAAGCGGCCTCAAATGGAATCAGGAGTCGTCTGAGGCAATCGCCTTTCTCCTGCCGGCACTCGCGATTTTCGTCTTGGGTTTACTTTTTCAGTTTGCGCCGTGGCAATGGGACAACCTCAAGCTCATGATTTGGGCTTACTTTCTCGTGCTCCCGTTTTTGTGGAAGGATCTCATTGCACACTGGAACTTTCCGGCGCGTGCCCTTGTCTGCATGGCACTCTTTGGCTCAGGATTCATCACTCTGTTTGGGGGGCTTTCTGTCGGACGCCCAGGTTTTGGAATAACCAATCGCATCGAACTCTCCGCAGTCGGCGATGCGGTCCAGCCTTTGCCGGTAGAGGCTCGCTTCGCCGCCTATCCGACGTTCAATCATCCGCTCTTGCTTCAGGGCCGCAAGCTGGTGCTTGGTTATCCGGGGCATCTGTGGTCGCAGGGTTTCGCCGATTACACAGGAGTCAACAACTTGCTCAACCAACTGATGCAAGGCGCCGATAATTGGCGCGAGGTCGCGAAGACCTTGCATGTCCGCTACATCTTTTGGGGACGCGAAGAAACGACCAATTACGCCGCCAGCAGGCGGCCGTGGGAAGGTACCGCGCCGGTTGTCGCTTCCGGGCCCTGGGGCACCATTTATGATCTGGGGCCGCCGGCGAATAAGGGCTAGCGGTCTTTTGAGTTCACGATGTGGCGACTCTTTCGTCGTCGCCGAAATGGATGTGCCAGCAACACGAAATAGATCGCGTTTACCAGATGGACGAAGCTGCAGGGAGGACTGGTTAACTTAAACGGGCCGGCTCGCAATGAAGCGAGGACACTCTCGACAGTGAGCTCCGCCGGAGTTGGAATGCTCGTGTAATGCCGTCCAAAGGCGTGCAGCCGATGCGCATCGGAGGTGGCGATCAGTGGTTTGCCGAAGCGCGACGCGACCCTTTTCGCGCGGCGATTCGGGTTGAAAAGGCCCTTGTGAAAGTGGCAGACCTCGATCGCATCGAAGCAATCGATTTCGGCGATTAATCGCGATCCGATTGAGCCCCCAAAAACATAAAAGGGATGCGGCGCAATCGTGAAAATTGAGGTCCCGCGACTAGCTCGCAGCCGTCGAAGATCGTCGAAGTTCTTCAGCGCCGCGATTTCTTCGCCAGTCACATTCAGAATGATGACATCCGCGCCGAGTAAGCGCACTTCAGCCGCTGGGATAAGCAAGATGCCCATTGCTGCTGCATCCGCGAATACTTCCTCGCGATCAAAGACGGCGTCGTGCAGCGTGATCGCAAGGACCCGGAAGCCAAGTAAACGAGCGCGCTCCAGCAATTGATGCGCCGAGTAATCGACCGCGTCCTTGGGATCATCCAGCGTATGAATATGCAGATCGATTTTGATCCAATCGCCATGCTCACTCGTATTCTTATTCTTACTCATGCTCTTACTCATGCTCGCTTGGGGAACTTAACCGCTGATCAGGTCGATTTCATGCCGCACCCTTGCGCTCGTGATTGTGTTCGTTCTGTCTGATTTCGATTATGAGCAGGAGCAGGAGTAAGAAAAGGGAGACTTGCCAGCCGGTGCGGACTGCGGAAGGTTTTGACGCTCCCGCAAAAGCTCGGGTGGTGGAATGGCAGACACGTACGTTTGAGGGGCGTATGCCGAAAGGCATGCGGGTTCAAGTCCCGCCCCGAGCACCAATAAAAAGTCGGGTTTAGAGGGCGAAAGTTAACAGCTTGTTAACGACGAATGACTGTCCCTAGAATGAGGAAAAGATGGACGTCTTGATGTGGATGATTTTCTGGATTGGTGTGAATGGCGTTGTCGGTTACGCAATTGGCAAGAACAAAAACGACATCGGCGGCTGCGTTGCAGTCTCGATCTTGCTCGGTCCGATCGGTTGGCTGATTTCGATTGGTAGCAAAGGCAATTTGCGCAAATGCCCGTTCTGCGCCGAGCACGTTAACCCGGATGCAAAGGTCTGCCGCTATTGCGGCCGCGATCTTCCAGCGCCCGCGCTGGCGCCGCGGCCGCCATCGTCTGCGCAAATTCCGGATCGTCCCGACGCTCCAGCGCCAACATCCCCCGGCGTAGGAACAATTTTGACGATCACTTTGCTCGTCGCCGTAGTCATCGCCGTTGTCATTTTCTTTTCAGCGAAAGGCGAATCGAATCGCGCTGCTCTGCGCAAAGAAAATCAGCACGAGCAGTCGGCGCCATTAGCAAGTCCCGCGCAGCCGTCGACAACTCCGATGCAATCGACGCCATCGGAAACTCCAGCGGAAATGCCGACAGCCAATGCCGAAAAGCCGACGCACGTCGTTCTTAAACAGCCGATCGCGGTCCAGCTTCCCTATGGCAACGTCGTTTTGTCGGCTGGCACCGAACTGGAACTTGTCTCGAAAGATGCAACCGAGGTCCATATCCGTTATTTGGGCACGGAGCACGCAGTTCCAATCTCAGTCGTCGATTTCAAATGAAGCGTGGCAAGCCGATTTTTGTCTGCATCGGCAATGTCAGCATCGCCGTTTATTCTCTCGACGCCGGGCCGGATGGCGCAAAGTTATGCAGATGCCTCTCGGCATCGCCTTCGCCTGAGCAAAAGTGGACAACCGTGAAGAGACGAGCGGTCGCCTTGTTGTATCGGTTTCCTTTTAGTTTTCGCGCGGCAGTAGCGATTCCCCTCTGAGGCCCGACACGATTCGCGCAAAACTCCGATCTAATTGCGGCGCAAAATCGGGTTGAAGTCCCGCCCCGAGCACCAATTAGAGCTTTGCGCGTTCTATCGCTTCCGATAGTTTCGCACAATATGGATGCGCTTTATCTGGTCGGCCTCGCGGTGCTCGCGGTCTTCGCGTTTGTGATGGTGATCGTGGTCTCCAAATATTTCATGACGTGGCTCCGCGCGCGGATCGCAAACGCGCCCGTCAGCATCGGGAAAATGATCGGCATGAGCCTGCGCAAAGTGCCGGTCGGATTGATTGTCGACAATCGCATCACGGCGGTGAAAGCCGGCCTGGATGTGCGGAGCGATCCGCTTGAAGCCCATTATCTGGCCGGGGGCGACGTCAATCACGTGATTCTGGCATTGATCGCGGCGGATAAAGCCGGAATTTCTCTCGATTTCAATCGGGCCTGCGCCATCGATCTGGCGACCAAGGGCACCGGCAAAACTGTTCTCGAAGCGGTGCGCACGAGCATCAATCCGAAAGTGATCGACGCGCCAAGCCCGACCATGGGCCGCACGACGATTGACGGTGTCGCTCAAGACGGTATCGGCGTGAAGGTAAAGGCGCGGGTTACCGTGCGATCGCATCTCGACCGATTCGTCGGTGGCGCCACGGAAGAAACGATCATCGCGCGTGTCGGCGAAGGCATTGTCAGCGCAATTGGGTCTGCCCATTCCTATAAAGAAGTGCTCGAAAATCCCGATCGCATTTCCAAGACGGTGCTGGCCAAAGGTCTCGACAGCAATACGGCTTTTGAAATTCTCTCCATCGACATCGCCGACGTGGATGTTGGCGATAACATCGGCGCGAAATTGCAGACTGAGCAGGCCGACGCCGACAAACGCGTTGCCCAGGCCAAAGCCGAAGTGCGCCGCGCCGCGGCCGTGGCTGTAGAGCAGGAGATGCGCGCCAGGACCCAGGAAATGCGAGCAAAAGTGGTCGAGGCCGAAGCGCTTGTTCCGCAAGCAATGGCGGACGCATTTCGCTCGGGGAACCTCGGAATAATGGATTACGTGCGAATGAAAAACGTTCAGGCGGACACTTCTATGCGGGAATCAATCGCCGGAGGAGAGAAGACCCGCGGAGAAGGAACGTGATCCGTGATCAATGAACCGTGAATCGATGTAACGTTGTAACGTATTACGACTGCGTCATGCACATCGAGAATCTCCTTTTCATTCTGCTGATCGCGGTGGCGGCGCTGTTCAAATTGCTCACAAGCAAAGCCGGCGAGGCGAAGAAAAGACAGGAGGATCTGGATCGAAGATCGGCAATGAGGCCGTCCGCCGCGAAGCCAATTGAACGTGCGCCGGTCGAATCGGATGAAGAACGTATTCGCAGATTTCTCGAAGCGCTTGGCCAGCCGACGGGGTCGAGACCGCCACCGCCCGTTGTGCCGCGCACAGACATTCCGCCGCGGCCGCTCGCTCCGGTAAAGCCACCCACTGCACACGTACTGCGGCCTTGGAAATTATCTCGAGAAGAGCGGCGCAAACGCCACGTGATCCTGCAAAGCCCTCCGCTCGGAAGTGAGACACGTGCAGAGAAAGTCGCTGCACCACCGATAACAGTCGCGCCCGGGTTCGAAGTTCACGAAGGACAGTTTCCGGTTGAACAGCCACCGATTATCAAAGTGCCCGAGCAAGCAGACGCGACGCCTGCAGACTCGAAAGCGAAGGCCGCATACACCGCTCCAGACATCGCCGGATTCCTCCGCTCGTCGACAGGACAACGCAACGCAATCATTCTTCGCGAAATTTTTGGGCCACCACGCGGCCTGCGACGGTTAGAAGAAATAAGCGATTCTCAGGTCGCGCTTTGAGCTTCTGACGCACCGGAACACAGGCTTGCAGCCTGTGCGGCTAGCGTGGCTTTCAGCCCGCTGTCTCCAATCTCAAAACAGCCAAAATGCTCACCGCGGCGAGCAAAATGCCTATGTTCCTCAAATCACCAGGCGTGGCGGAATTGGCAGACGCGCTGGACTCAAAATCCGTAGCAAGCCCTCCTAACGAGAATGTGAAAGGCGGAACTGACCGGTGGTTCGCGACGATGACCCTGAAGCAATAAAAAGGCGAATTTTATGGCTCTTCTCTGAACTCCTGCGTCTCGATCACATTTTCAGACTCATCGAACACGCCACGATTCCGCCGTAAACGGTCACGCCTAGCTTCTGATCTGCTATAAAAAACCACGTTGATCTTCTCCGCCTTACATTCCTTGACCGCATTGAGGCAGGCATTCCCGCCCGGGCCGAGGTTTAAGGTCTTTGCGCGCTCATTCAAGGCCATCACCTTTTCATTCCACTGCTGGACGCTGCCCTTCCAGACTACCTGGCTCCCATAGTTTCCCGGGATGGCGCCGTCGGGGTCGCTAATCTCGACGCGCATCCGCACGATACTGACGTTAGAGCTGCCAAAGGCGAACACGTAAGTCTCAATGGGAAAGAAGGCCCAATCATCCGGAGCGCCATTGCTGGAGATAATTCCCAAGGAACTCATCAGCGCCGACATCATATTGTCGTGCGAAACGACAATGGTATGGCTGCCCTTGGGTCGGGACATCATGTAATTGACGGGAAACACGCTCACCGCATCGGAAAGCGGAGACGGCTCGCTTGTGAAGAAACGGATTCCCAGGCTGTCCACTCCCCGTTGGAGAGCGACTTTTCCCAATTGCGCATTAAGAGGACCAGGTTGAGGAGACGGAAAGACTTGCGGTAAAGGAGGACCCAAATCCGCGATCATTTCAATGATGGAAGCAAGGGCTGCGAACTCGTCGTAAACCTTAGGTAACGAGGGGTTGCCCTGTGAGTCCACTGAGTAAACCGGCTCTGGAATCACCACTTTGTCGTTCTTGCCGATGTACCGGCGCACCGTATTCAAAAAAATTTGAAAACTCTCTTTCAGCTTCGGCAGATCCGGTGAGGCTTTAAGAAGCTGAAGAAAAACCGCCTTGGAGTCATTGTCCTTAGAGACGCACGCCTTGATGGGATGGTCGCTGCTCACAGCGTCCACAGCGTTTCCCGAAACAGTCTTGCATCCGGTGAATTGGATCGCCCGGTTGCGCCCCGTGTCTTGCTCCTTGATCCCCTTTATTAAATAGAGGCCTGTCCAAAAGGTGCGCTCGGAGGCGAGCTCAGCGCGAACGTCATCCCAGTGACCGTCGAAAACTTTGTTTTCCGCGATGGCCCCCACAGCGAGGGCTGCGGCCTCCTGCAGACCGGGGGCAGCGAAACGCTCTGCAATGATCAGTCCTTGAGGCGTCGCATCTTCACCGTAGCTGAGAGTGGGAATTGGAATGTCGATTCCGTATTGGGGGAGGGAGATCTTTTGCGGTCCCACATTCTTGGAAATGCCCCGAAAAGTATGCCGTGAAAAAGCGACAAGAGTCGTGTTATCCGTGCTTGGGACAGGTTGAGATGAGGCGCGGCATGGCAAAAAAAACCACAACATCAAGAGACCGAACAGGCAAAGCCGCGTTGTTTTCACAGCCGTCGAGTTTCGCACACGCTTCGTGAATTGTCGAACTCAAACGCTCAAATGGCCCTGGCTGTGAGCGGAACCTCCTAATGATTTCCAACGGAGCGTTGCATTACGGAGCACCCTTGGAATGGGGCTTGCGATTGTCGGCAATGCTTTCGCTATGATCTGACGCCCGGTTTTAGGTTTTCTGCTCGCGCGCACCATTTGTGTGATCGTTTCAACAACGGCGCTGCCACACATTCGAGCGCTCTTGCGAAACTTTTGTCCACTCGTATCCGCTTGCCTTGCCAACACGCGAGCAGTGGCTGCTTGCGCGACACAATCGCACCAATGGAACTTTGGGACACGGCCACAGGCGCTGCGTAGTTGAGCTTTGGAGACGCGCTTGTAGGTTCAGAATTCCAAAACGCCGGCGTGGCGGAATTGGCAGACGCGCTGGACTCAAAATCCAGTGATCGCAAGATCGTGTGGGTTCGAGCCCCTCCGCCGGCAATGTCGCCGGAAATTATTGAGTGTCCTTTCACGGCGAAGTAACGTTATCCGATGTTCTGCCGAGCACTTTTTATCGCGCTCTACCTCACAGGAACATTCGTTCTCGCGCCATCCGCATTAGCGCAGGTTGCCCCTCTCCAGGGAAACGTCCTGGGAACCGATGGTCGCCCTCTCCAGGGCGCTGAGATTCGCCTCAAAGGAAAAGATATACCGAGCGCGCCACTTACGACCACGACCGGCAGCTACGGCCGGTATTTGTTCGCTGGACTGCCGGCGGGTGTTTATCGACTCAGCATTCTTGAAGGCGGCGTGGCAAAATTGTCCGTCAACGTAAAGATGCGTGGAGAAAAGGCGCGTATCGACTTCGACTTAAGCCCGTCGGCTGGAAAAAAGATAAGAAATTATGTCTGGGTGGCGGGACGCACGGGAAGCAATCTTCCCGGGCACTGGGCTGAGCGGGATGCGGGAATTTCGCGCCCTAATCGCTAGCACGCCAGGAAGACGTGGGAATGGCAACAGCTTTGCGCGTGGCGCGGCAAGGCGCTACTCGAGACAGCAGAACGCATAACTGTAGCCGGGGTCGATGACCCCGGCTCCGGCATCAACGCTGCCAGCTACAATTTTTTCAGCGGGGTGCTTCTGCAGCAGTCCCAAACAACGTCTTCACCGATTCGCGTGAAAGGACGATAATTGTGAATACACCCAGAATTGTTCCGAAGGGAATGAAGAGGCATTCGATGCAGGCCATAACGAATGCGAACCAGTAACGAGTATGTTTCGCGAGGGAGCGACCCGCTATTAGGATGCAAATCGCGATTGCAATCCCGAGTAGAAACAAGAGCGAACCAATTATGGCAAAAATCCAGCCAACAAATTCGGGTGGAAATTCTTCGCCCGGTTTCGGAGCGCCGTGGCGCGCGACAAATATGAAAATGGCTCCGACTGTTGTGTAAAGCAGCGGGAAAAGAGAAAAGAGCGCGGCCAGACCGCCCACGATATAATGAAAGATCGACAATAACCGAAGGTGCTCGGCATCCTGATTCATTCGTTAACCCGAACCGGCATTTTGTTTTGATTTGATCCAGTCATCGACCAGTTGCTCGAGCACATCGAGCGGCACCGGTCCGTTGGTCAGAACAACTTCGTGAAATTGCCGGATGTCGAACTTGCTTCCCAATTGCTTTTTCGCTTTCTCGCGCAGCTGCACAATTTTCAACATCCCGATCTTGTAGGCGGTCGCCTGGCTCGGCAGCACGATGTAGCGGTTGATTGAATCGACGCAGTCAGCCTGACTGTTCGAAGTATTGTCTTCCAAATATTTAATCGCCTGATCGCGCGTCCAACGTTTCGCGTGAATTCCCGTGTCGGTCACGAGGCGGCCGGCGCGCCACAGCTCAAGCGCGAGTCGCCCAAAATCCGAATAGGGATCCTGATAAAGTCCGATCTCTTTCGGCGTGAGCTCGCTATACAGTCCCCATCCTTCCGTGTAAGCCGTATAGGGCAAACCGAATTTGCGGAACTTTGGAAGATTGGTCAGCTCCTGGGCAATCGCGATTTGCATGTGGTGCCCGGGAATTCCTTCGTGATGCGCGAGCGCTTCCAGTTGGTAAGTCGGATTGCTCTGCATCTCGCGCAGGTTCACGTAAAACATGCCCGGCCGTGAGCCATCCGGAGCGGGCTGCTGATAAAATGCTTTTCCAGCGGACTGTTCGCGAAATTTCTCGACGGCCTTCACCACAATGTCGGCTTTTGGTTTGGTGGCGAACAATTCATCGAGCCGCTTTTTCATTTCATCGATAATCTCGACTGCGCGCGCAAGGTATTTTGCCCGGCCTTCATCTGTGTCCGGCAAATAAAATTGTCGATCTTCGCGCATGAACTTGAAGAACGCCTGGAGGTCGCCTTTGAATCCGACCTTGTCTTTGATCTTCGTCATCTCGGCGTGGATACGCGCGACTTCTTTTAAACCGATGTCGTGAATCTGGTTTGCGGTCAGATCGGTCGTCGTCGTGCGTCGCAGCGCGTATTCATAGAATGCGGCCCCATCGGGAAACTTCCAGACACCCGCATCGTCGTTCGCGCGTTTTTCGAGTTGCTCCAGACAGGCGATCAGCTTTTCGTAGGCCGGCTTGAGCGAATCAACCATCTCTTTCCTGGCGTCGCTCAGCAGTCGTTCGCGCGTCGCGGCATCGACATCCTTCAAGTTGCCGATCTTCTTGGAGAAATCGTCCAGTAACGGACTGTTTGGTCCGCTCGGATCGAACGGCTGTCCTTGAATGACTTTCCGCGAGGCCTCGAGGACGAGCGGGAAAACAAACTTCGGCGTGATCACGCCGCGATCGGCGCGGGTTTGCAGATTGACGATGAGCTGGTCGAACAATTTCGGCACGTTCCTGATACGAGCGATGTATGCTTCGGCGTCTCCGACGCTGTCGATCTTGTGGATGTTGATGAGAAAGGTCGGCGCTCCGGTGTGCGAGCCGTACATTTGATTCACCGGATAACTATCGAGACGAAAACGGAAGCCTTCCGCGTCGCGTTGCGCTTCATTCTCGAAAAGTTTGTAGCTAAGCTGCGTTTGCGGATCGAGCGCGTCGAAATCGAAATCGCGTTTTAGCGTAGCCAGGTTCGATAATTGCGTAGCCAGATCGGCGGCGGCTTGCGCATCGGAAATGTCATCCCATTTATCGTAGTCGCTCTTGAGTCCGAGTTGCGCCGCCGCCTGCGGATGACGCGCAATGTACTCATCGAAACATTTGTCGAAAAACTCATTGGCCCGCTTGGATTCGACCGCAATCTGTTCGGCTGTGTATGTCCTGGCTACGAGAAGCGGGGCCGCCAAGGCTGCCAATATGGTTGTCGATCTTACGATGAGTTTTTTCATGTCGTCATGTATCCTTCCTCGCCGTGCTCGTTGATGTCGAGGCCTTGTCGCTCAATTTCGGGCGGGATCCGCAGACCAATCAGCCCCCTGACGATCGCACCGATAATCGCGCTCCCCACGACGGCAAGTACAATCGTGACGCCGATCGCCTTCAACTGCTCCAGCCAGAGAGTATGCCCAACAATTTTCGCGAGGCCATTTTGCGTGGCTGGATTGAGAGGCGCGGCAACGCTAAAAGCCAGATTTGGATTCACATTCGCCGTGGCGAACACACCGGTGAGAAATGCACCGAGCGTCCCGCCCACGGCGTGGATGCCGAAAGTATCGAGCGCGTCATCGTAGCCGAGCCAGGATTTTAGTTTTGTGCAGGCAAAAAATGGAACGATTCCCGCGGCAATTCCAATGATGATTGCCCCAGTTGGATCGACGTATCCGCACGCCGGAGTGATGACAACCAGGCCGCCGACCGCGCCGGAACAAAATCCGAGCACGCTCGGCTTGCCGCGCAGCGCGTACTCGAGCATTGCCCAGGTAAACGAAGCCACCGCGGTGGCGAGCGTGGTTGTCATGAATGCGTTGGCGGCGATTCCATCGGGCGCGAGCGCGCTCCCTGCGTTAAAGCCGTACCAACCCACCCAGAGTAAGCCGGTCCCCACCATGCAAAGCACCATGCTATGAGGCGCCATCACTTCTTTTTTAAATCCGATCCGGTGTCCAAGAAGGATGCAAAGAACAAGCGCTGACCAGCCGGAGGACATGTGCACTACTGTCCCGCCGGCGAAGTCGATGGCAGTGATTTTGGCGGCCGGATTCCAGACACCATTCATCCAGCCATCGATTCCCCAAACCATGTGCGCGATTGGGAAGTAGACGACGAACATCCAGACCGCGACGAAAACAAGCACGGCTGCGAATTTCATTCGCTCAGCGATCGCGCCGATGATCAACGCCGGCGTAATGATTGCGAACATGAGCTGATACATGGCGAAGACATTTTGCGAGACCCAGTAGGAATAATCGCCATTCGGCTGCGCATCGACGCCGCGAAGAAAAGCGAATTTCAAGCCGCCGAAAAACGGCGACCCATGTGAAAAAACGAGCGAATAACCCACCGCCCACCACAGGATCGTAACCAGGCCGGCGATGCCGAGGCATTGCGCCAGGATTGATAAAACGTTTTTTGCGCGGACGAGACCGCCATAAAAAAGCGCCAGCCCCGGAAGCGTCATGAAAAGCACGAGCGCGGCGCAAGTCATCATCCACCCATTGTGAGCGGGGCCTGGCCCAACAATATTCGATGGCACTGACGCGTTCGGCGCATCGGCGCCGCGCGCTGAATTATTTACATAAGCTTCGAGGTCGGCGACGCGTTGCTCAAGAGACGGCCCCGCCTGCAACGCTGTAGCACTGCGGGCAGGCGAAGGGGAAGGGGACGTCGATGTTTGCGCATCCAGCGACGAAGAAAACGCAATGATCGCGATGAGCAAAGAAACTCGTGTCATTACGCGCTTTCCTTATAGAGCGTAGGTTTTGGCGACGGCAAGGAAAATGCTTGAAAGGTGACGTAAGTCCGCCACGGCAGATTCGTCCTGTGGCGAATTTGCAACGCGCGACGACCTAACGGACTATCGAAAACTCGAAATGAGCTGGATTCTGATTGCGGACGATCAGCGCGATGTGCTGGAAGCGTTGCGCATTCTGCTCAAAAGCGAAGGTCATCAGACGGATGCGGTCACCTCGCTCGCTGGAATCTTTAGTGCGTTAGCAAAAAAAGACTATGCGCTGTTGATAATGGATCTCAATTACACGCGCGATACGACTTCGGGACAGGAAGGCCTGGCGGCTATTCCCAAGATCCAGGAGATCGACAACACATTGCCGATTGTGGTGATGACCGCCTGGGCGTCAATCGATCTCGCAGTGGAAGCCATGAAACGCGGGGCGCGCGATTTTGTGACGAAACCGTGGGACAACGAGCGACTCCTGACAATTGTGCGCACCCAAATTGAGCTGGCGCTGGCTCTGCGCCGCGGTCGCAAGCTGGAAGCCGAAAATCAGCTTCTGCGCGGCAGTATGCCGAACCTGATTGCAGAATCGCCCCCAATGCAGCCGGTGATCGAAATGATCTCACGCGTCGCGCCGTCCGACGCAAACGTGCTGATCACGGGCGAAAACGGAACCGGCAAAGGCCTGATCGCACAAGCGCTTCACGCGCTCTCGCCACGCGCGTCGCGAACCATGATCACTGTTAACATGGGAGGACTGTCCGAAACCCTGTTTGAGAGCGAACTCTTTGGACATGTAAAAGGCGCATTCACCGACGCGAAGACGGATCGAGCCGGGCGATTTGAACTTGCGGACGAGAGCACGCTTTTTATGGACGAGATCGCAAACATCCCGCTGGCTCAGCAGGCGAAACTCCTACGAGTGATCGAGACCGGTGATTTCGAGCGGGTCGGCTCATCGAAGACGCTGCACGCAAATGTCCGCATCATCTCCGCCACCAACGCAAATCTGGATGATGAAGTCGCCGCCGGACGTTTTCGCCAGGACCTTCTCTTTCGTCTGAATACAATCCAGATTCCGTTGCCGCCGTTGCGCGACCGGCGCGAAGACATCATGCTGCTGGCAAACAGCTTTCTTCGACAACACGCCCAACGATATCGGAAACAGATGAGCGGTTTCGATGAGATGGCGCGCGAGCGTTTGCTGCAACACCGCTTTCCTGGAAATGTGCGCGAGCTCGATCATGTGATCGAACGTGCCGTGCTCATGGCACAAGATCGGCAAATAAAAGCAGCCGATCTGGGTCTGACAACCGCCGGAGCGGATTCACGAGGTCTTGAAGAGATGAGTCTTGAAGAAGTGGAAGCGTTTCTAATTAAGAAAGCGCTGGCGCGAAACGATGGCAATGCGCGCAAAGCAGCGGAAGCTCTCGGCTTGAGCAGAAGCGCCTTTTATCGGCGGTTGCAACAATATGGTCTTTGATTTCGAATCTCGAATCTCGAATCTCGAATTTCGGATCAGATGAATCCACCGAAAAGTCGCTACCGGCTTTCGCATGAGCGGAAACTGACGTGGCTCACATTTGGTGCGGCTGCTCCTGCGATCGTTGTTGCGCTCGCGCTTCTCTGGTTCGGCGATTACAGCGCGAAAGTGCAATGGACGCTAACGATCCTGATCTCTGCTTGCTTCCTTGTTCTAATCTCGAGCGCGCGCGAACACATCGTTCATCCCTTGCAAACCATGTCCAATCTACTCGCTGCATTACGCGAAGGCGATTACTCGATCCGCGCGCGTGGCGCCAGCGAAGACAATGCGTTGGGAGAAGTCCTTCTGGAAATCAATTCGCTTGGCGAAACGCTGCGGCTGCAACGCCTGGGTGCCTTTGAAGCAACGGCGCTCCTACGCACGATCATGGGGGAGATCGATGTCGCGATTTTTACTTTCGATCCAGAACGCCGTTTGCGTCTCGTCAATCGAGCCGGCGAAACTTTGCTCGGGCAACCGATGGACAAATTGCTTGGTAAAAGCGCAAAAGAACTCGGGCTCGACCCTTGTTACAATGTCGACCAGGACGAACCGCTTACGCTCAGCTTTCCCGGAGGCTCTGGTCGCTGGGGCATTCGGCGCAGCACGTTTCGCGAACAGGGTCTCCCGCACGACTTGCTTGTGCTGACGGATCTCAGTCGCACGTTGCGCGAAGAGGAACGCCGCGCCTGGCAGCGATTAGTTCGCGTGCTCGGCCATGAGATGAATAACTCGCTCGCGCCAATCAAATCGCTTGCTGCCAGCTTGGAATCGCTCCTCCGGCGCGACCCGCCTCCGCCGGATTGGCAGGACGACGCGCGCAGTGGATTGAACTCCATCGCGGCCCGCGCCGATTCGCTCGGTCGGTTTCTGCAAGCCTATACGCGCCTCACGAAACTTCCGCCGCCACAAAAACGAGGAGTAGAGCTTGCCGCCCTCGTGCAGCGGGTCGTGAATTTGGAGCCAAGGCTAAATGTGAAAGTCGTATCTAGCCCTGCTACAAACATTCGCGCGGACGCAGCCCAACTTGAACAGTTATTGATCAATCTGGTGCATAACGCTGTCGATGCCGCCCTCGAGACAAACGGAAACGTCGCGATCGGGTGGCGCGAGAAACACGATTGCGTCGAAGTCTTTGTGCAAGACGAGGGTCCGGGAATCATGAACCCGGCGAACCTTTTCGTCCCTTTTTTTACGACCAAGCCCGACGGCTCGGGAATTGGTCTGCCATTGAGCCGTCAAATCGCTGAAGCGCACGGAGGTTCATTGGTGCTGATGAACCGGCCGAATGGCACAGGCGCGGAAGCGTTACTGCGACTCCCGCGATAATGCGGGATTTTTGGACTGCGGCGACATGTCGCCGCTTTCAAAGCTCGCCGCAGGACGAGTCCGTCCGACTGGCGGACGCGGACATGTCCGCGCACTCCAAATTCCGTCCCATAAACGGGACGATCGAATCCCACAAGCGGAGCAGTGTGTGATTTTATCGAGCCAGAAGGTCATTCACTAATTACTAATCACCAATCACTTATCACTTTCCGACATTTGTTGGCACGGTCATTGCGTTACCTGTTGTCGTCGACAAGAAGATTCTGAATCCACGAACCACCTGCAACGCATCTTAAAGAAGTATGAAACCAACGTTCATAACAACTCGTAGCGAGAAGCGGTTCCCGTTGATCGAGTGGAATTATCATTCCGTAACACTCCGCGATTATCGCGGCCGTTGCGCAAAACCGACGGTGCCCTCTTTTCGCAATATTAGCCGTCTCTACTTTCAAAAGGGAACGCGTCTCGATTTCTTCGGCGAAGCGATTTTGTTCTCAATCCTGGTCGTGGCCGCGGCTGTGTCGATGGTAAGCGGAGCGTACGCCATCATTCAACTCTGTCGCGCTTTCGGGGCGCTTTGATCGGGCCGTGACTCCCCAGCGACAACCAAAGGAAAGTACGATTGTGCGCCCGGCTGGATTCACGCCGAATCTTTCCTCGATGGACGTGCCACGCGAAGGAGTTGCGGCGAAGAAACGCAAGCGCCGCATCATTATCATCGCCGCTTCTGCGCTTGGATTGATTCTGGCAACGGTTGCCATCTCGCGCTTGAAACCGGCAGTGCCGAGCGTCGATCGCTCGACAGTCTGGATCGATACAGTGAAACGTGGGCCGATGGTGCGCCAGGTGCGCGGACTCGGCACACTCGTGCCAGAGGAAATTCGCTGGATTCCGGCGAACACGGAAGGGCGGGTCGAAAAAATCATTGTCTGGCCCGGGACACATGTAGAATCCGACACAGTAATTTTGGAGCTGACCAGCCCTGAACTGGAGCAAGCCGCGCACGACGCTGAATTACAAGCCACCGCAGCAGAAGCGGAGTTGACGACTCTGCGAGCGACGCTCCAACGGGAGGTTCTTGATCAGGAATCAACGACGGCGCGCGTTCACTCTGAGTACGAACAAGCCAAAATGGAGCGGCAGACTAACGACCAGCTGGCTAAGAATGGGTTGATTGCCGAGCTCGACTACAAGACGTCGAAAGTAAAAGAAGCGGAGCTGGCAAACCGCGATGGTATCGAACAAAAACGTTTGACCTTCTCGCGTGATTCGATTGAACCGCAGATCGCCTCAAAGCAAGCCGCGGTCGATCAAGCCAAGCAACTTGCAAAGTTAAAATCGGATCAAGTCGAAGCGCTCCATGTGAAAGCGGGAATGTCTGGTGTGCTGCAACAGTTGCCGGTGCAAATCGGACAACGGGTGAAGATCGGCGACAATCTCGCGCGTGTCGCCGATCCGGCGAAGCTGAAAGCGCAGGTCAAGATTGCCGAAACGCAGGCGAAGGATATTCAAATCAACCAGCAAGCGGTGATCGATACACGGAACGGCACGGTGAATGGTCATGTCATCCGGGTGGATCCCGCAGTCGAACAGGGAACAGTCACTGTCGACGTTGCGTTTGATGCGGCGCTGCCAAAAGGCGCGCGGCCCGATCTGAGCGTCGATGGAACGATCGAACTCGAGCGTCTCGACAATGTGGTTTATGTCGGCCGTCCAGCCTTCGGCCAGGAAAACAATACCGTAGGAATGTTCAAACTCGTCGGGAACAGCTCGGAAGCTGTGCGCACGCCGGTAAAACTGGGCAAGAGCTCAGTCAACACGATCGAGATCCTGGAGGGACTTCAACCGGGAGATCAAGTGATTCTCTCCGATACCAGCGCGTGGGACGCGCATGAACGGATCAAACTCAACTAATTGCTGATTTCTGATTGCTGATTGCTGATTGTTCAACATGAACCCACAAGAACTGAAGGAACGAACGAAGCAATTTGCGCTTCGCGTGATGCATCTGGTCGATGCGCTGCCAAACACGACCAAGGGGCGCGCAGTTGCCAGCCAACTCGTGCGAAGCAGAACCAGCGTAGCTGCAAATTATCGCGCTGCTTGTCGCGGCCGTTCGCAGGCCGAGTTCATTTCCAAAATTGGTGTTGTTGAGGAAGAGGCGGACGAAACGGCGCTTTGGCTGGAATTGATCGTCGCGGACAAACTTTTGCCGGAAAAGAAAACTGCTCCGCTGCTAAAAGAAGCAAACGAGTTAGTCGCGATCATGGCCGCTTCTTATATTTCCGCGTCGCGCTCCAAACGCGAAGCATCTTCGGTGAATTCAAAATCAGCAATCAGCAATCAGAAATTAGAAATTAGCTCATGAACAACGGATCAAACCCTCTTATTCAACTCAATGGCGTAAGGAAGGTCTTCCTCACAGACGAAGTGGAGACCCATGCGCTCTCCGGGATCCATCTCGATATTCGCACCGGCGAATATGTTTCGATCGCCGGGCCGTCCGGCTGCGGCAAGACGACGTTGTTGTCGATCCTAGGCCTGCTCGATACGCCGTCCGACGGCAGCTATTCGTTAAAGGGGACCGAAGTTGCCAATCTTTCGTTTGCCGACCGGGCACGGATTCGCAATCGCGAGATCGGCTTTATTTTCCAAAGTTTTAATCTAATCGGCGATCTCACCGTCTTTGAGAATGTCGAATTGCCGCTCACCTATCGAGGAATGGCGGCCAGCGAGCGCAAATCATTTGTGACGGAGGCCTTGGAGCGCGTCGGCATGGCGCACCGTGCAAAACATTTGCCCAGCCAGCTCTCCGGTGGCCAACAGCAGCGAGTCGCAGTCGCGCGGGCTCTTGCTGGCAGGCCGGCAATTTTGCTCGCGGACGAGCCAACGGGGAACCTTGATTCGCGCAACGGCGAAGCGGTGATGAACCTGCTCGGAGAATTGCACCAGGGCGGCGCCACAATTTGCATGGTCACGCACGATGAACGTTTCGCGCAACACGCCGATCGCACCGTGCACTTATTTGATGGCCGGGTGATCGAGGATCGGATCGCGGCCTGAGGAAAGTCCTGCCCGCCGGACATGATTCGTGATTTCAAATTTGCCTTCAGACAGCTGTTAAAGGCACCAGGATTCACGATTGCAGCGGTGATTGTGCTGGCCCTCGGAATTGGCGCGAACAGCACCGTTTTCAGTTTAGTGAACACGCTGCTTTTTGCACCGCCCGCTTACGCGCGTCCCCACGAATTGGTGCAGGTTTTTTCACAGGACAAGACGAGCCCGAAAACTTATCGCGGTTTCTCGTACCCGACATATCGCGATATCCGTGAACAGAACGGCGTGTTTACTGATGCGATGGCCTACAATCTCGCTCTGGTCGGCATCGGGCAGAAAGGCGATACGCGGCGGGCCTTCGCCTCCATTGTCAGCTCGAACTATTTTTCTGTGCTTGGCGTTCTGCCTGCGCAGGGCCGGGTATTTTCGCGAGAGGAGGAAACTCCTGGGCGTACAGCGCCAGTCGCAATCGTCAGCAACAGTTACTGGCAGAAACACAATCAACCACCGCTCGGATCGCCAATACTGATCAATGGTCAGCCGTTCACTATCGTCGGTGTCTTGCCGAAAGGATTTACCGGCACGCTGCAAGTTTTTTCTGCGGATGTGTGGCTGCCGCTAAGCGTTTACGATCAGGTGCAGAATGATTTTCAGGATTCCGAGAAACGCACCACGCTGGGCGATCGTGCCGGCCAACAGTTGCTTATCGTGGGCCGGCTCAAGCCGGGCATGACCGCTACAGCAGCGGAGCCAGCGCTCAAAGGATTGGCTGCCAATTTAGAAAAGGCGTTCTCAGTCGAACAAAAGGACCAGACATTTCAGACGACGCCCGTGTCCCGCCATTCCGTCAGCACGAACCCCTCGAACGAAGGTGAGTTGGCGAAGATCGTACCGTTGCTGTTCGGGATGGCCATCGTGGTGCTGGTGGTGGCATGTCTTAATCTCGCAAACATGTTGCTCGCCCGCGGCACAGCGCGACGCAAGGAAATCGCAATTCGCCTTGCGCTTGGCGCCGCTCGAACACGCATCGTGCGCCAGCTTCTCACTGAAGGTCTGGTGCTGGCGCTGCTGGGCGGCATAGGCGGACTCGTAATCGGTCTTTGGTCGTCCGATTTTCTCGTCGGTTCGCTGCGAAAATTGATGCCACTCGACATTGTCTGGTTGAGTGGGCCGAGTCCGGCAGTTCTCGGGGCGACATTCGGTTTTTGCGTGCTTGGTACGCTGGCGTTCGCGCTTGGGCCCGCGCTCAAACTTTCGCGCAGCGCGGTCGTCGCCGATCTGAAGGAACATGCGAGCGAAGATGTTGTTCGACGTCGCTGGAAATTCCTCCCGCGCCATCCCCTCGTCGTCCTGCAAATTGCGTTCTCTCTTGCTCTGCTCACTGCGGCCGCGCTCTTCATTCGCGGGGCGAGCAAAGCGGCTTCGGTGGACACTGGCCTTAAACCCGGCGCGAGTTTTATCCTGGAAGTGGACGCGAGTCTGGCTGGTTACCAGCCAAAACGGGCGCAAGAGCTTTATCGTAACTTGAACGAGCGACTCGCCGCGTTGCCGGGAGTCGAGCGCGCGAGTATTTCCGCTACCGTGCCGTTCGGAATGATCTCGCTGAGCAAAAATGTGCAGCGGGCCGGCGTTCGACCCGGGCCCGAAGCAAAGCCGGCGACCGCAGCGGAAGGTCTCGCATTTAACGCCAACTGGAACAGCGTGGGCGGGGATTATTTCTCCACGGTTGGCTTGCCGGTTTTGCGTGGTCGCGCCTTCAACGACACGGAAGCGACAGAAGCTGGTGGCGTAAGGGTCGCGATCATCGATGAGGTCCTCGCGAAAAAACTCTGGCCGGATGCCGATGCACTCGGCCAACGCATCCAGTTCGCCGGCGATAATGCCCCCCGCGCGAAAGGCAGCGGTGGCTCTACGATGGGCATGAGCGCCGATCTCAGCGGCGAAATTAAGCCCGACGAAACAATGGAGATTGTCGGGATTGTGCCGACGACGCGGCATGCGCTCTTCGAAAATGATCCGAACGGCGCGATTTACGTTCCATTTGCTCAGGGGTTTCAGAGTGACGTCTCCTATTTTGTGCGATTTCGCTCGCTCTCTCCCGGCAGTGAAGCCCCAACCGCCGACCTGTTGCGTCGGACCGTGCGCGATGTCGATCCTTCCATTCCGATCGTTTCGCTCAAAACCTTTCGGCAACATCTCGACAGCAACTTGCAGCTTTGGATCGTGCGCGCTGGAGCCACGTTATTTTCTATCTTTGGTGGATTGGCGCTTGGTCTTGCCGTTGTCGGCCTCTATGGAGTGAAAGCGTACTCGGTCGCCCGTCGCACGCGGGAGATCGGCATTCGCATGGCGCTTGGCGCGCAGCCCGGAATGGTGCTGCGCATGATCATGCGTGAAGGCTCGATCATGCTTTTGAGCGGAGTCGCCATCGGTCTGCTGCTCGCTGTGGCGACGGCAAAAATCCTGAGCGGGATTCTTTATCAAGTAGGCGCGCTCGATCCCGTCGCGTTCACGGTTGCGCCCTTGCTACTCGCGGCGGCCGCGCTCATTGCGACTTGGTTACCGGCGCGTCGCGCCACGCAGATTGATCCGATTCAGGCCTTGCGCACCGAATGAAATGAGTGACCTCCGCCCTATCAACAACATCTAATTATGTTCTTCGAATCGTTCTTCCAGGATCTCCGCGTCGGTCTCCGTGTCCTCGTCAAAGAGAAATCATTTTGTTTTCTGGCCGTACTTGTGCTGGGTCTCGGCATCGGCGGGGCGACCACGCAGTTCACAGTCGTCAACGCGATCGTTTTGCGCGGCTTCTCGTTTCCCCATCCAGAGCAGCTGGTCAGCGTTGGCTTGATCGATCCGAAGGCGAGCGATCAAAACAATAACTTCGGTGTTGGCAACATTCCGACCGCGCAGGATTACGAGGATCTGAAAGCGGCCCAGCAGTCATTCACGATGATGGCGGGCTATCTCAATGGATCGACAATCAACGTGACATACAAAAACAATCCGCAGCGTTATACCGGCGCTTATGTCACGGAGGATCTTTTCAAAATCATCGGAGTGTCGCCCGTCTTGGGCCGCGATTTCACAGCCGAGGACAACAAGCCGGGCGCAGAAAAGGTCACAATTCTGGGGGACGAAATCTGGAGACGCGATTTCGGGGCCGATCCCAACATCATTGGACAGAGCGTTCGGATCAATGGCAAGGCGGCCACGATCATTGGCGTGATGCCGCCGAATTTTAAATTCCCCATTTCCGAGGAACTCTGGACGCCTCTTTATAATGAGTTCCCTCCGGTCCCTCGCGGGGAGCTTCTTATTGGCGCGAACAATCGTGCGCCCGCGGTGATGGGCCGGCTCAAACCGGGCGTGACCCTCGATCAAGTGAACGCGGAGTTTATCGCGCTCGCGCGTCATTTGGCCGAAGACAATCCGAAGACGAACCAAAACTTTACGTCCGCGAATGTGCAGCCGCTGTTGAACGCCTTTACCGGCGTGCAACTGCGGCAAATTGTCTGGGCGATGCTGGGTGCGGTCATTCTCGTTTTGCTGATCGCGTGCGTAAACGTAATGAACATGCAGTTCGGCCGCGCTGCATTGCGCGCGAAAGAACTGGCCATTCGCGGCGCGCTCGGCGCAACGCGGTGGAGATTGGTGCGCCAGATGTTGACCGAAAGTCTTGTCGTCGCTGTCTTTGGCGCGGTTGCGGGTGTGCTCCTGGCCTATTGGGCGGTTGATCTGCTTGCTCGCGCGGTAAAGGCAGCGCCGTTTCCGCCGCCTTACTGGTGGCAATTCACGATCGACGCACCTGTCCTCCTTTTCACAGTCGCGATTACTTTGGTTGCGACCGTCGTGTCTGGTTTGGTTCCGGCTTTTCTCAGCGCCAGGGGCAACGCGGCCGAGATCATGAAAGAAGGCGGGCGCGGCAACAGCAGTCGTCTGGTCAACGTGATCACCCGCGTGCTCGTCGTCGGGCAGATCGCGCTGACCGCCGCGCTCTTGATTGCAGCGACGCTTCAAATCAAATCGATCCGCAATCAAACCCGGCTCGACTACGGTTACGACGAGAATGCCCTTTACGCAGCGCGTATGGGTTTGATGGACGGAGCTTATCCGTCAGAGGACGCGCGTCGGGAGTTTTTCATGCGCGCGGTTCGAGCCTTGCGGGCCAATCCGCAGTTCGAAGCGGCCGCGATGACCGATCGCTTTCGTATGACCTTCGCTGGCGGCGGCCAGTATGAAGTCGACGGGCAAAATTATCTCACCGATCGTGATCGTCCGCGCTGCAACTTCGAATCTGTCTCGGACAATTATTTTGCGACGCTCGGGTTAAAAATTTTGGAAGGCCGCGATTTCACGGTCGATGACAGCGATTCGAAGCAACCGGTCGCGATCGTGAACGCGAGTTTTGCGCGAAAGTATTGGGGTAATCAGAGCGCAATCGGTCATCAGGTCCGGATTTTCAATCCCGGCAAACCGCCACCGTGGCGGACGATCGTCGGCGTGGTCCCGGACACTCTGATGCAGGGACCATTCGATCAGCAGACCGAGAGCGCGGGATTTTACATGCCGTTGCTGGGCGCGTCACCGGCGACGCAATTTTGCACGATTGTGGTTCGTCCTCGCGCCGGACAGCGTGCCGATACGCTCGGGCCGACGCTCAGCCGAGCGGTAGCGGAGCTGGATTCCAATCTCCCGATTTATTTCCCGGGAACACCGGGGCGATTCCACGAGGAGATTCTTTCCGGGAACCGCCTCATCGCGACCCTCTTCAGCATCTTCGGAGTCGTCGCATTCATTCTCTCCGCAGTTGGACTCTATGGCGTGATGAGTTTTTCAGTGAATCAACGCACCCAGGAATTCGGCATCCGCATGGCGCTGGGGGCCGACGCGCAGCGAATCTTCCGCATGGTTATGACCCAGGGAGCTTGGCAACTCGCGATCGGCCTTATTCTCGGCGCGGGGGGGATTGCTTTGCTTCTCGGAGTCGTCGCGGCCGCTGCCCTCAAAAACATTCTCTTCAAAGTCAACGCGCTCGATCCGTCCATTTATCTCGCCGTTGCCGGATTGCTTACACTGGTTGCGGCCGCTTCCTGTTTGGTTCCGGCGCGTCGCGCCACGCGGGTCGATCCAATCGAAGCATTGCGCACTGAATGATATGAATGACCTAAGGTTTGCGCTGCGCCAACTTCGCAAATCACCGGTTTTTACGCTGACCGCCCTGGCCACGATTGCGATCTGTCTCGGGGCGAACCTCGCGATTTTCGCGGTGATCGATTCTGTTTTGTTGCGGCCGCTGCCATTTCCGAATGCCGAACAGCTGGTGACGATTTTTAACACCTATCCGAAAGCCGGCGTCGAGCGCGACGGTTCTTCGTTGACCAATTACTACGAGCGGCGCGGCAACATCCCGGCCTTCTCGAGTCTTTCCATCTTTCGTGACTTCAGCGAAGTGGTCGGCGAAACCGGTGCGGCCGAGCAGACAGAAATCATGCGCGTCTCGCCGGATTTTTTCGCGACACTCGGCGTCAATCTTGCGATGGGTCGCACCTTCACCGAAGCGGAAGCGGAGGTGGCGCACAACAACGGAGTGGCCATCGTGACCGACGCCTACTGGCGCCAGCGTCTTAATTCCGATCCAAACGTCCTCGGCCGCGACATCCGCGTGAACACCATGCCGAGAAAGATCGTCGGCGTTTTGCCTCCTGATTTTCGATTCCTTTCCTCGGAAGCGCGTCTCTTTCTGCCGATAAGATCCAGATTGGAGGAACGCACGCCGCAGCAGCGCCATTCCGACGGCGGCGGCACGCACATGATCGCGCGCTTGAAACCGGGCGCGACGATGGCCGAAGCGCAATCACAAATCGACGCGCACAACGCCGCTGTCGAAGAAGACAATCCGGAAGCGAAGATGATGACCGAAGCGGGTTTCCGATCACTCGTTAGGCCATTGCATTCGGAGCACGTCCGCTCGATTCGTCCAACCCTTTTGCTCATGCAGGCTGGCGTATTTTTTCTTTTGCTCATCGGAGCGGTTAATCTGGTCAACCTCCTTCTGATCCGCGCGAGTGGCCGCGCGAAAGAAATGGCGATCCGCCGATCGATGGGCGCGAGTCGCGCGCATGTCGTGAGACAGATAATGATCGAAACCGTTCTCCTGACTTTCGTCGGCGGATTGCTCGGCCTGGCGGTGGGCGCGTGGGGAATTCGATTGCTCGAAGTTCTCGGGGCAGATCGCTTGCCGCTCGGCGCGCATATCGCGTTCAATGGCTGGCTAGCGTCAATCGGTCTTGTTGGCGCGGTGGTTCTCGGAATCGTCATCGCGGTGCCTATCGCCTGGTTCAACCTGAGCACTCATCTGGCGCAGGCGCTCCAATCGGAATCACGCACCGGCACCATTAGTCGCGCCGCGCAACGGCTTCGCCACGGATTCATCGTCGCACAAATTGCTCTGGCCTTCGTTCTGCTGGCCGGCGCCGCGCTCCTCGGCTTGAGCCTGCAAAAGGTAATGGCGGTTTCTCCCGGTTTCCAGGCCGATCACGTTCTCACCGGGGAAGTCACGGTACCGTTTAGGTATAACGCCCGCCCTTTCCTCGATCGCTTGCTGGAAGCAATTGGTCGGCAACCGGGAGTCGGAGCAGCGGGAGCGATCACGAATGTGCCCCTGAGCGGAGAGAGCGAGAAGACCGCCGTCACACCAAAGGGCTACGTGCCGCCGGCGGGCGAATCATTGCACGGTCATTATTCCTATCAAGTCACGGGCGATTACCTCACCGCGCTCGGCATTCCTCTGCGCGAGGGCAGGTTTCTAACTTCGGCGGACTCTCATCGCGCGGACCGGGTCTGCGTGGTGGACGAAGATTTCGCCCGGCGCTACTGGCCTAATGGCGGCGCGCTTGGTCAACGCGTATTTCAAGGCAGCGACTCGGACGACGCAAAACTGTTCACCATTGTCGGTGTCGTCGGCGCGGTAAAACAAGCAGAGCTCACGGAACCGCAAGGGCAGGGCGCGGTTTACCTGCCGTTCACTGATTCCGACGGTATCAACATCTTCGTCGTCACGCGAACGAGCCAGCGCCCGGAGGCGTTTGTTGAGACGCTGCGGAAACTGGTGCGCGCGACCAATCCGGACCTTGCGATCGATAACCTCCGCTCCATGGATACGCGCATCACCGATAGTCTCATCGCGCGGCGTTCACCGGCGTTGCTCGCCGGAATTTTCGCCGGTGTCGCGCTGCTTCTGGCGGCGATTGGAACTTATGGCGTTCTCAGTTACGCCGTCGCGCAACGACGGCGCGAGATCGGCATTCGTATGGCGCTCGGTGCGCAGAGGGGCCAGATCGGGACGCAATTCCTCTCGTTAGGCGTGCGGCTTCTCGCGGCCGGCACCCTGCTCGGTTTGATCGGGGCCTGGCTGGCAGGCCGGGCGATGCAGAGCGTTCTCTTCGACGTGCCAACGCTGCACATCGCCACTCTTCTCGGCACCGCGCTCGTAATGACTGCGGTGTCGTTGGTTGCCTGTCTCATCCCCGCGCGCCGCGCCACCAAGGTCGATCCCGTCGTCGCCTTACGAGCCGAATGAAATCAAACATCAACCATCGAACATCAAACATATCATGAACGACCTCCGCTTCGCTCTCCGTCAGCTCCGCAAATCGCCGGGGTTCACCGCAATTGCGGTGATCGCGCTGGCTCTGAGCATCGGCGCGACCACGGCGATCTTTAGCGCTGTCAACACACTCCTGCTGCGTCCGCTGCCGGTGGAAGATCTAGATCGATTGGTTTTTAGCGTCGCGATGCGTGAAGGATTCGATCCGTTTACATCGTCGCTTCTGGAGTTTGCGGCCGACAAAGAACGAAATCATTCCTTCTCGAGCATGGGCGCCGCCGTGCAACGCTCCTTCAACTTGACCGGACGCGGCGAACCGGAGCGGGCACGCGGCGCGTCCATCATGGCTGATTATCTAATCACGCTTGGAGTTAAACCAATTCTCGGTCGCGGTTTTACTAATGCAGAAGACCGACCCGGCGGTCCCGCGGTCGCGTTAATCAGTTATGGACGTTGGCAAAAACATTTCGGAGGAGACCCGAGCATCATCGGCGCACCGCTAAATCTCGAAGGTCGCAGTCACACGATCATTGGCGTGATGCCGCCGGGATTTGATCTACCCGCGGCTGCCGAAATTTGGGTGCCGCTGCAAACTGACATCGACAGTTTGCCATTAGTCGATCGCGCAGCGCCTCTGTATGAGGTTGTGGCGAAGCTCCGATCTGGCGTTAGCATCGAAAAGGCGGATGCGGAATCGAAATCGATCGCACGCCAATTGGAACAGGAGTATCCGCAATTGCGGCGCGGATGGAGCGTCAAGCTGATTTCGCTACGGCAAGAATTGCTCGGCGACCTGGCCGGCAACGTTAGCAAAGCGCTTTTCGCGCTTGTGGCAGGTGTCGTATTTCTCCTGCTCATTTGTTGCGCAAACGTGGCGAATCTTCAGCTCGCGCGCGGCATCACGCGCGAACGCGAATTCGCATTGCGACGCGCGTTGGGCGCAAGCCGATGGCGATTGGTGCGGCAACTTCTCACCGAAAGCATGTTGCTGGCGGTGGTCGGCGGCGTCGGCGGTTTACTGCTCGCGTATTGGATCGTGCCGGTCCTCGCCGCGATGAATCCGATCCGGGGTATTTCGCTCGCCAGCTTCTTTCACAATTTCAAAATTGACGGACGCGTATTGAGTTTCGCCCTCCTCGTAACGCTCACGACCGGCATGATCTTCGGATTGATTCCGGCGTTGAAAGGCGCTGGCGAACGCGACGTGATGCCGCGTCTTAAGCAGGGCGATCAAAGAATCGGCGCTGGCGCGCCCGGTCGCCGATGGCTTGATGTTCTCATCATCGCGGAGATTGCGGTCGCGATGACTCTTCTGGTTGCGGGCGGATTAATGTTACAGAGCTTCAACCGGCTTCAACATGTCGATCTCGGGTTCAAACCGGACCATCTCCTAACGATGAAGATGGTATTGCCGGATTCGAAATATTCAGAACACCGGCAGCGCGTGGCGTTCGCCGACCAAGTGCTTGAGCGCGTTAAGAATTTGCCCGGCGTTATCTCCGCGGGCACAACCACGAACATTCCACTTGAGCGCGAAATTGCCTACGACTCGGTCTTCGACGTGGAAGGCCGGCCCCGCACGAATCCGAATGACGTCCCAATCACGTCGCACCGTCTCGTTAGTCCGAATTATTTGAAAACAATCGGAGTAACTTTGATTAAGGGCAGGCTGATCGATGATGGCGATCGCGCCGACCGTTTGCCCGTGGTTATGATCAGCGAAGAGCTGGCGCGTCAAGCGTGGCCTGGGGAAGATCCGCTCGGCAAACGAATCAAGCGCGTCCGGGGCGATCAAAATTTTCCGTGGATGACTGTGGTCGGCGTCATCAGAAACGTAAAAGAAGATCTCTTCAATTACCGGATTAACCGTCCGGTTTGGTACGTGCCGTACGCGCAATTAGAAAATAATTTTCCATTGAACCTGGTCGTGCGGACAAGCGGCGATCCAGCGAGCGCGACTGCAGCGGTACGCGAAGGGATTCACGCAATCGATCCCGATCAGCCGATTTCGAACATCATGACCATGAACGAAAATCTCAGGGGCGTTCTCGTGACCGAACGTTTCGGCGCGATCTTGATGAGCTTGCTGGCCGCGTCCGGTCTTTTGCTCGCCGCGCTCGGGCTCTACGGGGTGATGGCGTATTCGGTCTCGCAACGAACGGCCGAGATCGGTTTGCGCGTCGCGCTTGGAGCGCAGCGTACGCACGTGCTCCAACTCATCCTGGGCCAGGGGCTTAAGCTCACATTGTTAGGCGTTGCGATCGGTCTAACCGCCGTTTGGTGTCTTACGCGGTTGCTTGCGAATTTGCTTTTCGGCGTCAGCGCGACCGACCCGACAACTATTGTCTCGATTTCATTGCTGTTTACGGGCGTTGCGCTCCTTGCTTGCCTCCTTCCGGCGCGGCGCGCCCTCGCTGTCGATCCAATTCAAGCGTTACGCACTGAATAATTTAGCGATGCAAAATCTTCGCCATTCTTTACGCAGTTTGCTCAAACAACCGCTCTTCAGCGGAATTGTTATCCTGACGTTTGCTCTCGGAATCGGCGCAAACAGCGCGGTGTTCAGTGTCGTCAACGCCGTGATGTTGCGGCCGCTGCCGTTTCCTCAGCCGCAAAATCTGGTCATGCTTTTGCTTTACGACATGCGTTCCGGCGCAACTGACCTCAATGAAGACCAGACCTGTTCCTATCCGGACTTTGCCGATTGGCGCTCACAAAATCGCGTCTTCGAACAAATGGGGGTTTACACCAACAACAGTCTTACCACCCTGACCAATGGCGGAGAAGCGACCCACGTTCAGGGCGAGGCCGTGTCGGCGAATTTGTTTTCACTGCTTCGGGTTCAGCCGATCCTGGGTCGCGGTTTTCTTTCCAAGGAAGATGAACCGGGAAATCGCGTTGTCATTTTGAGTTATGCCTTGTGGCAGCGACGGTTCGGCGGCGATTCGGGGATCATCGGTGAGTCATTGACGTTCAACGGAGAAAAATTCGAGGTCGTCGGAGTAATGCCCGAACGATTTGAATTTCCAATAGGCAGTTTCAGCCCGGAGGTCTGGACGACGATGTCGATGTTGCGCGAGTCCAAGGACGGAGCGCAGCCGATGACCGAACAGCGCGGCAACGATTTTCTGAAATGTGTCGCGCGTCTGAAGCCGGGGGTGTCGCTGGATCGGGCGCAGGCTAACATCGACACGATCAGCGCGGCGTTGCGCCAGCAGTATCCGGATTCGAACACCAACGTCGGAGTGAAAGTAGTACCGCTGGCAAGGGCAATTGTCGCCGACGCTCATACCGCTTTGCTGATGCTTTGCGCGATGGCCGGGTGCGTTTTGCTCGTCGCCTGCGTGAACGTTGTCAATTTGCTGCTGGCGCGCTCCGTTTCGCGGCAAAAAGAGATCAGCATCCGGACCGCGCTCGGTGCCAGTCGCTGGCAGATCGTCAAACAACTGCTGTCCGAGAGCGTGCTTCTGAGCGCAGCCGGCGGCCTGATCGGGTTAATGATCGCGATCTGGGCGCTCGATTCATTGAAAGCATTTTTGCCGGCGAACATTCCACGGATCGCCGAAGTGTCGCCCGATCTTCGCGTTATTGCGTTTACAGCGTTTGTTAGTCTCGGCGCTGCATTGTTGGCCGGACTTTTGCCAGCGTGGCGCGCATCGCATCCGAACATCACGGGCTCGCTCAATGAAAACGCCCGCGGATCGACTGAAGGTGTGCACAGCGGTCGGACTCGCGCTCTGCTCGTGGTTGTTGAAATCGTCCTCGCGCTGGTGTTGCTCGCCAGCGCCGGATTGCTTGTCCAAAGTTTTCTCCGCCTGCAGAAAGTGCACCCAGGTTTTGACCCAAACAACGTCGTCACTGCGCGCGTAGCGTTGGCCGATTCCAGATATAGCAAGCCGGAACAGGCCGGAGAGTTTTTCAAGAAACTGCTCGCGAACGTGTCTGCGTCACCCGGGATCAACTCAGCCGCTGGCGCGTGGTGGATTCCGCTCAGCGGCAGCGAGATCGTTTTCACTTTCAACATCGAAGAGCGGCCGTTGCCGAAAGCACAGCAGCCACAAGCCCAGGTCAATGTCGTTACCGCCGACTTTTTCAAAACCGTGCGCGTCCCACTTTTGCGCGGCCGCGACTTCAATGTTCACGACGATCGCAACGCGCCCTGGGTTGCGATCGTAACGGAAAGTTTCGCTAAGAAATTCTTTCCCGGTGAAGACGCGGTCGGGAAACGAATCACGCCAAACGGATCGGCCGACCCGAGTGATCCGCCCACGTGCGAGATCGTCGGTGTTGTTGGAGACCTGCACCTGATTAGCTTGGGTGCTGCACCCGAGCCCCAGATTTATCTGCCGCAGGAACAATTCGGTCTCGGGATGATGTCGATCTTCGTGCGGAGCCAAATGAGTCAATCATCGTTAATGACCACGTTGCGGCGCGCGATCGATGAAATTGACAAGGGCGTTCCGGTTTATCGGATCCGCACGTTGCCGGATTACCTTTCCCAATCGATCGCCCAGCCGCGGCTGAATGCGATGCTGGTCGGCCTTTTCGCTCTGATTGCGCTGCTTCTTCCCGGCGCCGGAATTTTCGGGGTGATGAGTTACTCGGTCACGCAACGCACTCAGGAGATTGGAATTCGTCTCGCTCTCGGCGCGCAACGTTCCGACGTGCTGCGTCTGGTCATTGGCCAGGGCATGCGTTTCGTCGGTCTCGGTCTACTCCTAGGGCTGATTGGCGTATTTGCCTGCGCTCGCTTGCTCCAGAGCCTGCTTTTCGGCGTCGGCGCAACTGATCTGCTGACGATGTTTGTTATCACTGTAATTCTTACCGCCGTCGCGTTCGTCGCCTGTTTGTTGCCGGCGCGCCGCGCAACTCTGGTCGATCCAATTCAAGCGTTACGCACTGAATGATATGAACGATATTCGTTTCGCTTTTCGTAAACTTCGACAATCACCGGCCTTCACTTCGATCGCCGTCATAACGCTCGCTCTCGGAATTGGACTGAACACGGCCATCTTCAGTTTGATCAACGACCTTTTTCTGCGCGGTCTTCCCTTTAAGGAACCATCGCGTGTTGTCCACTTGTTCGGCGGCGACAAGGCGCGCGATCTGGTGGATTTTCCGCTGTCGGCGCCGCGCTATCAACATTTCCGGGATGGCCAAACTATTTTCGACGGTTTGGCCGCTGAAAATTTCTTTCTCTTTACTCTGACCGGGCTGGGTGATCCGGTCCAAATCCTTGGCGGCAGGCTGACATCCAACTACTTCGATGTTTTGGGCGTGCGTCCGATTCTGGGCCGAAATTTTTTGCCGGAAGAAGAAGAACGTGGGGAGGTAGCCCTTGTCACCAGGAATTTCTGGCAGAAACGGCTCGGCGGCGATCCAAGCGTGATCGGCCGCAGCATCACACTCGATGGGACGGCGCATACCATCGTCGGCGTTCTTCCCAATATGCCGGCAAGCTGGTTTGGGGCGAATCCGATAGCCGAAGTTTGGACGACAAAACCGTTCCAGCTTCCCGGATTCAGCTACGAGCGGATGATGCGCGGCACCAGTTTTCTTCGCGTGGTGGGACGGTTGAAGCCTGCTCTCAGCGTGAAGCAGGCGCGCGTCGCGATGGCTTCCCTCGATCAAAGTTATGGCACGCAATATCCGAACAAGATCGACACTACGTTAAAGACGACGCTCAAGACGTTGCCCCAGGACGTAACGGAGAATATTCAAGCGGGTTTCGCCACACTTTTTGCCGCGGTTATTTTTGTCTTACTGATCGCCTGTAGCAATGTCGCCAACCTGTTATTGGTCCGTTTCAGCGGTCGCCGCCGCGAGATCGCATTGCGGATGGCAATCGGTGCATCGCGCGCGAGCATCATAAAGTTGTTTGTCTTTGAAAGTTTGCTCGTAAGCGCATTTGCCGGAGCCGTGGGGGCGGTGCTGGCCTGGCAATTGGTGCCGCTCGTTCCAAGAATGGCTGCCAATTTTCTGCCATTCGAGGCGAACACCGCGACCAGTTTATCGCTTCCAGTTCTTGGTTTCACGATCGCGTTGTCGATGTTGACCGGCTTGTTGATGGGACTTTATCCGGCGCTGCAAGGCTCGCGCGCGGACCTGGTTGACGGTCTCAAAGAAGGCGGGCGCGGGACCAGCGGGAGCTTGCGTCAGCAGCGTTTCCGCAAAATCCTCGTCGGCGCGCAGGTCGCGCTGTCGGTAACTTTGCTGGCAGGCGCAGCACTGCTCATCACCAGTTTCATCCGTTTGAGTCAACAGAACCTCGGGTTTCGCTCCCACAAACTTTGGACCGGAGCAATCGCATTACCGGTTTTGCAATATCCCGACGCCGCATCTCGTCAGCGTTTCGTCGAGCAAACCCTCGATGCGTTGCGGGATGTTCCCGGTCTGGAGAGGGCGACGATCAGCGGCGATATTCCGTTGAATGGCGGCAATCGGACGCTCTACGCGCGGGGCGATCGTGACGTCCCGCCGATAGAGCAACGGGCGAGCGGCCCAAGCCACGATGTTGCGCCGGGTTTTTTCAGGACCTGGGGAATTCCGCTCCTTGCCGGTCGTGAATTCGATGAACACGATACCGCTGAGGGCCAAAATGTAGTTTTGATCAGCCAAACCGGTGCAAAGAAAGTTTTTCCGAACGAAAATCCGATCGGAAAAACGCTATTGGTCACGAGCCTTGGTGTTCCCTGCGAAATAGTTGGCATCGTTGGCGATATCCGGTCGCAACGAGTCAAAGAAGAACCGGGCATGGAATTTTATCGGCCGTGGGCGCAGGAAAATTTCCCTTTCGTTAACGTGGCGGTTCTAAGCAATTTAAAAGTCGGCGCGGTGACAAAGCTGGTTCAATCCGCGCTGGCCAAAGTGGATCCCGGCCTGGCAATTGCGTTACCACAAACGATTGACGCCGTGGTCGCCCAGGCACTTGGCCAAGCGCGTTTGATGATGTGGCTGCTCGGAATTTTTGCAGGCGTTGCGTTGCTGTTGGCGAGCATCGGAATTTACGGCGCAGTTGCTTACACAGTTGAACAGCGGACGGGTGAAATCGGGGTTCGAATGGCGCTCGGCGCGCAAACACGAGACGTCCTTCGCCTGGTTGTGAATCAGGGAATGAAGCCGGTTGTCATCGGACTGGCGATCGGAACCGTCTCAGCATTTGCGCTCGGTCGCTTGATCGCGTCGCAACTCTATCAGGTTTCAGCACACAATCCGGCGTTGCTCGCTGGAGCGACAGTGCTGCTAGCTGCCATCGCCTTGGTTGCATGTTTGTTGCCGGCGCGTCGCGCCACCCTTGTTGATCCAATCCAGGCTCTGCGCACCGAATGATCGCGAACTCCTTCAACTCACATCGACATGAATGATCTCCGCTTTGCATTCCGTCAACTGGCCAAAAATCCCGCCTTCACAATCATCGCCACGCTCGCGCTCGCGCTCGGTATTGGTGCGAACACGGCTATCTTCAGCGTGGTCAATGCCGTGCTGCTTCGGCCTCTCTCCTATCCGGACCCGGAAAAGCTGATTGTCCTTCGCGAAACAACCGACGCTTTTACCTGGGGATCGGTTAGTTACCCGAACTATCTCGACTGGCGTGAAACGCAGCGCGGGTTCACCAATCTCGCGCTGATTCGGCGGGACACTTACAACCTCTCTACGGCGAGTGGAGAAACTGAGCCGGGTCAGGTCAGCGGGGCTCGGGCCACGGCGAATTATCTTTCAATCATGCAAGTTTTGCCCCGCCTTGGACGTGATCTGACCGAACGCGACGATCAGCCGGGGAGCGCCAAAGTTGTGATGATTAGCGAACGTCTTTGGCAGGAACGTTTCGGCGGATCTCCGAGCGCTATCGGCAAAAAGTTGATTGTCGATACGGTTCCGCGCGAAATCGTGGGCGTTTTCCCGAGCGCGTTGCGCTATCCGCGCAACGTCGAAATCATTCTGCCTTTTGCTGAGTTGCGCGCTGCCGAAAATGTCTTGCAACGGGATAATCACCCCGGTTTTACCGCGATTGGTCGATTGAAGTCGGGCGTGACTTTACAGCAGGCAAACGCCGACATGGAAAACATCGCGCGTCAGCTGGAGAGAAAATATCCGGAGTCAAACACGAACCGCCGCATCCGGATGCAGCCGTTATTGGAAGTCGTAGTGGGCGATTATCGTCATTCCCTCAACCTGCTGCTTGCTGCCGTCGGTTGTGTTCTGCTGATCGCCTGCGCGAATGTGGCAAACCTGCAACTGGCCCGTGCACTGGCGCGTTGTAAAGAACTCGCCGTTCGCGCCGCCCTGGGCGCAAGCCGCTGGCGTCTCGCCCGCCAGCTCCTCACTGAAAGCACCGTGCTTGCATTCGTCGGCGCAGCGCTTGGAGTGATTCTCGCGATCTGGGGTCTTGATGCGATCCTCGCGCTGAGTCCGCCCAAGGTGCCGCGATTCCAAGAAACGCGGATCGACCTCCGGGCGTTGTTTTTTGCCGCCAGCATCGCCCTTGGCTCCGGATTACTCGTGGGAATGTGGCCGGCATGGCAGATCTCGCGTACCGCTTCTTTGACAAATGCGCTGCACGAAGAGGGCATACGCGGTGGAAGCGGTGGAATTCGCCGGCATCGAGCGCGCGCCATGCTCATGGTCATCCAAGTCGCGCTTGCTATCATTCTGCTGGCCGGAGCTGGATTGACCCTGAAGAGTTTTTGGCGCGCTCAAGGCGAACCCCTCGGGTTCGAACCGCGCGGGATTCTAACGATGCTGATTACTCTGCCGAAGGCACGCTACGATAAGCCAGAAAAAATCGCGGCATTTCACGTCCAGCTTCTGGATCGCGTCCGCAGTTTGCCCGGAGTAGCCGGCGCCGCTATCGGCGCGAATGTCCCGTTCGATAATACCGAATGGGACAGCTCATTCTATATAACCGGACTGCCAAAACCTCAACCAGGTAAGGAGCCCTCCGCCGAGGTCAACATTGTTTCGCCGGATTATTTCCGGATACTGAAGATGCCGATTCTTCGCGGTCGGGGTTTCGGACCGGAAGATGTGGCCGGTCGTCCGCGCTCCGTCATCATCGACGATTGGTTTGCCAAGCGTTACTTCCCGAATGTCGATCCTATCGGCCAGCATCTGGACGACAATCAAACCTTGGACAAGAATCCGCCGCCGCTCACGGTTGTCGGCATTGTGCCGCGCACACGCAATGAAGCCCCCGGCGAAGAGAATGTGGAACGATTGCATCTTCCCCAGATGCATTTCTGCGCTGCGCAATTCCCGGCTGAAGAGAACACGTTGCTCGTGAAAGTTGCTTCCGGCGATCCACTCGCGCTGGCCAACGCAGTCAAGAAAGAAGTGCTGGCCATCGATCCCGATCAGCCGGTCGCTGCGGTCGCGACCATGGAAAAGGACATCGGCGAGAGCCTGGTGGCGCGTCGATTAACCATGACGCTTCTCGGCGTGTTCGCCGGCCTCGCTCTCGTTCTCGCCAGCGTCGGCTTGTATGGCGTGATGGCTTTGAGCGTGACGCAACGGACACGCGAGCTCGGCATTCGTATGGCGCTCGGCGCGGGACGCCGGGACGTTTTCCGCCTCGTCTTGGGTCAGGGCATGACCTTGGTTTCCCTGGGGATCGGCCTGGGATTGATAGGTGCGATCGCTACAAGCCGTGTGTTAAGCAGCCTGCTTTACGGCATCGGTGCACTCGATGTTTCCGCACTTGCCATCGCCATTGCTTCGCTCGCGTTTGTTGCGCTGCTCGCGTGTTGGCTGCCCGCTCGCCGCGCTACACTGGTCGATCCCATTCAAGCTTTACGTACCGAATGACGGCTTCACTTCGCATTTATGCTAACCGATCTTCAATACGGATTACGCCAGCTAATTAAGAATCCAGCGTTCACTCTTATCGCCGCTCTTACCCTGGCTCTCGGCATCGGCGCTTGTACCGCGGTTTTGAGCTTGGTTAACGCTCTTCTCGTTCGGCCGTTGCCTTATCACGCGCCGCAGGAACTAGTCCTGCTCTGGCAGAAGTTTTCTGCCCAGGGTCTCGATCAAATTCCGGTCTCGGCGCCGGAATATCTCGACTATGAGAAACAGACGACCAGCTTCGAACATATCGCAGGATTCGATTACACAGACCTGAACCTCACCGGTGGCGACATGCCGGAGCGTATTCAAGGTGCCGTCGTGGCGCCGAGTTTGTTTCCGCTTCTCGGCGTCGGACCGATTCAGGGCCGTGTTTTCACCAGCGACGAATTCGGTGAGGGGCGCGATAATGTGGTCATTCTAAGTGCGAGGCTATGGCAGCGCCGTTTCAATTCGGACCCAAATCTTATCGGCAAAGAGATCGCGCTAAACGGTCGCAATTTCACTGTCATCGGGATCATGCCGGAGACGTTTCAGTTTCCGCTCCCGCTTTTCGGCATACAGGGTGGGACATTTGCGGAACGCGTTGATATCTGGAAGCCGATCGCATTTACGAAGAGCGAACTGGAGTCGCGCGGTTCGCGCAGCTACGGCGTTATCGGCCGGTTGAAGAAGGGGATCTCATCCGCTCAAGCGCAGGCGGAGATCGACACGATCCACGCGAACTGGCTCAAACAATTCCCCGATAATTACAGTCCCGATGTGCGCTTCGGCGGTACTCTTTATCCGCTCCACGAACAGGTCGTCGGAGCAATGCGCAAAGCGTTGCTTATCCTAGTTGCTGCCGTTGGCGTCGTGCTCCTGATCGCGTGCGCAAATCTCACGACCATGCTGCTCGCGCGCGCCGGTGCGCGTGAACGCGAGTTTGCCATTCGTGTCGCACTGGGTGCGACGCGGATGCAGGTTCTGCGTCAGATTCTTTGCGAGAGCGTGCTGCTGGCAGTCATCGGCGGCGCAGCCGGTTCGTTGCTTGCTGTATGGGGTCTCGATCTGCTTCGTGCGATCGGAGTGCAAACCGTTCCGCGCATTGCGGAAGCCAATCTCGATGTGCGCGTCCTTGTGGTGATGCTGGTTGTCTCAATCGGCACTGGGATTCTCTTCGGAATCATTCCCGCATTCGCCAGCGGCAATCCCGAAGTGACGGAGGCACTGAAGGAAGGTGGGCGCAGTTCCACCGCAGGCGTACCGCGAAATCGTGTTCGGAACGCGCTGGTTATCGCGGAAGTGGCAATGGCGCTTGTGCTGCTCGTAAGCGCCGGGTTACTGATGAAGAGCTTTGCCCGTCTGCAAAACGTCGATCCCGGTTTTGATTCGGATAACGTGTTGACGATGGAGGTCGCATTGCCGCTGGCGAAGTATCCGCGCGGGAAACCGGTCGCGGATCTTTTCGCGCTGGCGACGCGCCGCATCAAGGCGCTTCCCGGAGTGGAAGCCGCCGCGTTCACGTCGATCCTGCCGTTAAGCGGCACGAACAGCGACAGCTCGTTCGCGATCGAAGGGCGCGATCCCATGGTGGAGAAAGTCTACCCCGACGAAGAAATCCGCGCGATCACGCCGGAATATTTCCGAGTCCTGAAGACGCCGCTTCTGCGCGGTCGTTCTTTTACCGATGCCGATACTGCCGACTCGCCGAAGGTCGTGATCATCAATGAAGCGATGGCGAGGAAATGGTTTCCAAATACCGACCCAATCGGAAAACGCATCACGTTCAGTGACGTTCGCAAGCCCGACGTGGAATGGATCACGATTGTGGGCGTTGTTGCTACCATTCGGCACCGCGGGCTGGAGGAGGAAGGCAAGCCGGAGTATTATCTGCCGCGCACCCAAAGTTCCTACCGCGCGATGGTTCTGGCTGTGCGCAGCAAGCAGGACCCGCGTTCGCTCACCTCCGCCATTCGTACCGAAATTCGGCGGATGGATCCCGATTTGCCGGCGGCCCATGTGCGGACGCTCGGACAGGTTGCGTCCGATTCGATCGCCCCTCGTCGCCTCTCAGTTGTGCTGATCGGCGTGTTCGCCTCGGTAGCGCTAGTACTCGCAGCGGTCGGAATTTACGGTGTGATGTCATTTCTGGTTGTGCAGCGGACGCATGAAATCGGGGTGAGGATGGCACTGGGTGCGCAGCGAAGCGATGTGCTGCGCCTTGTGATGGGGCACGCGCTGCGCTTGGTACTCATCGGCGCGGCGATCGGGCTTGCAATTGCATTAGTTTCCAGTCGCGCCTTGCAGGCGATGCTGTACAGGGTTGGGGCTTTTGATGTTCCGACATTAGCCGGTGTCACGTTGGTACTGGCGGCAGTGGCATTACTCGCGAGTTACATCCCCGCGCTGCGCGCCATGCGCGCCGACCCGATGATCGCACTTGGTCACAACATTTAATTCACCATGATCAAACTCAGACACATCGAACGCTGTTATCCGCTGGCCAAAGCGCAATTCTTTTATGTGCTGCGCGACATCAACCTCGATGTTGCGGAAGGCGAATTCGTTTCCGTCATGGGCCCTTCAGGAGCGGGCAAGTCAACGCTTCTGCACATCCTTGGCATGCACGATCACGGTTGGACTGGTGAGTATTCTCTGGACGAAACCGCAGTGCACCTTTTGAAGCCGAAAGAGCGAGCCGCATTACGCAACGAGCAGATTGGTTTCGTTTTTCAGCAGTATCATTTGCTCGATGATCTCACGGTTTATGAGAACCTCGACATTCCGCTATCGTATCGCCATTACAGCAAGAGCGAGCGGGCCGCACTGGTGGCCGACACGCTCGATCGTTTCCAGATCGTCGGAAAAAAAGACTTGTATCCGCGTCAGCTTTCCGGGGGGCAGCAGCAGCTTGTCGGCGTCGCTCGCGCGATCATTGCCAAGCCCAGACTCCTCCTTGCTGATGAACCGACCGGCAACCTCCATTCCAGCCAGGGCGAGGAGATCATGGATTTATTCAAGAAGCTAAACGCCGAGGGCATGACCATTGTGCAAGCCACGCATTCGGAGAAAAACGCCGCTTACGGCAACCGGATCATCCAACTGCGCGACGGTTGGGTGGTTTAGAAACCTCAACCCAAACAAACACAACCATGCTCACAATTCTTCGAAACTTGCTCGTCTTATTTGCGTTCGCGGTGACCGCTTCTGCGGCAACTGAAGAGAATATTTCTCGTCAACTCGACGTCACGTCCGGCGGGAAACTCGTTATCGACGTCGATTTTGGAACAATCAACGTGACGATCGGTGCCGATGACAAGGCTGTCATCGAGGCGTACCGCAAAATCGATTTCGGGGACGAAGCCAAAGAAAAGGAATATTTTGCCGCCGCTCCAGTCGCGATTAGCCAGGATGGCAACGTTGTCACGGTTCGCGCTCACTATGCGAACTCCAAAAAGTTTTGGAGTTTTGGCCATTCGGAAATGGACGGCCGTTATACGATTCGAGTGCCGAAGAGATTCGAGACCGATCTTCACACTGAGGGCGGCGACGTCACGGCCGGCGAAATCACAGGGAATACGACCGTGAAAACTAGTGGCGGTAAACTGGCATTCAAGAATTTAGAGGGAACGCTCACCGCGAACACGAGCGGTGGCTCAATCGAGGTCGAGGATTGTCGTGGTTCGATCGAGATCGAGACCAGTGGCGGCGACATTACGATGGCGGATGGCACGGGCACTTTGGCCGCCAAAACGTCGGGTGGTCAGATCGACGTTCGCAATTTTTCCGGCGACACAGAAGTCAGGACCAGCGGCGGCAATCTGAGTTTAGAGAGGATCACAGGGAAAATCATCGGCAAGAGACTGGAAACGAGCGCTGGAAACATCGACGTCTCTCTGCCGACAACTGCGACAATGGACATCGACGCTCGCACGAGCGTGGGCGAAGTCTTCAGCCGGTTGCCGCTCGAGACCAGCGACGTCGATAGGGAGCATTTGCGCGGTAAACTGAATGGCGGCGGAAAATCGGTGAAGCTCGAGACTTCCGCCGGAAATATCACGATTGAACCCTCATCGTCCGAGATCGCCAGCCGCTAACGAAACGAGCACCGCCAAGGCAATATGTTGAGCGACTTCAAATACGCATTACGGATGCTGGCCAAGTCGCCGGGATTTACGGCAATTGCCGCGCTCACACTGGCGCTCGGGATCGGCGCCAACAGCGCGATCTTTAGCGTCGTCGACGCGGTGTTGCTGCGACCGTTGCCGTTTCCGAGACCGCACGAGCTGGTAGCCGTGTGGGGGAGTGTTTCGCACACTGGCGGCGAAAAGGAGACGGATTCTTTTCCGAACTATGTCGATCTTCGCGACCAATCACAAACCTTGCAGAGTCTGACTGCTTACACACGTGCGGGCACGGTTTTTACCGGGACGGAGGAAGCGCGGCAGCTCGAGGGTCTGGCCGTTACCTCGGATATCTTTCGCGTGCTCGATGTTCAGCCGGTGCTTGGACGTGCTTACACCCGCGAAGAAGATAATGTCGACGCGCGCGTGGTCGTGTTCACGGATCGCGCATGGAAATCTCTGTTTAACCGCGATCCGAACATCATCGGACGCCAGGTAAATTTCTCGGGACGTTTATGGACAGTGATTGGAATCATGCCTCCCGGTTTTCAATTTCCGGTGGAAGGCGAGCGCGCGGAGTACCTAATGCCGCTTCATCCTCTTGTTCCCGAAGAGGTCAAGCGACGCGACAGTCATTTCCTGCGCCTGGTTGGGCGTTTGAAACCGAGAGTCGGCATTGAGCAGTGCAATGCCGAATTGAATGCGATTGCTTCGCGGCTGGCGAAGCAATATCCGAAGTCGAATACCAATCGATCTAATCTGGTTGTGGGCCTGCACAAAGACATCGTGGGGGACGTTCGGCCGGCGCTCATCACTATTCTTGCGGCAGTCCTTTTCGTCCTGCTCATCGCTTGCGCGAATGTTGCCAATCTCTTGCTCGCTCGGGCCACGGGACGGCGGCGAGAGATCGCCATTCGAACTGCCCTCGGCGCGAGCCGTTGGAGGATTGTTTCTCAACTCCTTCTCGAAGGTTTTCTGCTAGCCCTGCTTGGTGCGGCTGGCGGATTGTTCATCGCCTGGTGGGGCATAGATCTTCTCCGCGTGTTCGGACCGCAGGACGTTCCACGTATCGGCGAAATTGCGATCAATGCTCCGGTTTGGACATTTACTCTCGTGGTTGCGGTGTTGAGTACACTCCTCTTCGCCTTGATTCCGGCATTACAGATCACGCGACCGAATGTGAGCGAATCTTTGCAGGAAGGCAGCCGCGGCGCAGTCGGGCCGGAATCACATCGTTTGCGCGGTTTGCTCGTTATTTCGCAAGTTGCGCTCTCGCTGCTCCTGCTTGCCGGCGCTGGCCTGTTAATTAAGAGCTTCGCCAACCTGCGCGCGATCAAGCCAGGCTTCGATCCTTCCGATGCGGTCACGCTTCATCTGGTCATGCCGAAGGTGAAATATCCTGATCCGGAACAACATCGCCAATTCTTCGAGCAAATATTGCCAAAGTTTGCCGCCATACCGGGGGTCGAAGCGGCCGCCGGCGCCATGCCGATGCCATTTTCCGGCAATGATCGAGGGTCGGCATTTACAATCCTGGGACAACCGCCGCTGCCGCGTGGGAGTCATCCGGTTGCTTCGCACATGGTCGTTACATCCAATTATTTTCTGGCGATGCGAACACCGTTGCTGGCAGGGCGCGTGTTCAACTCGTTCGATACAAAAGACTCAGCGCCGGTTGTGATCGTCAATGAAGCGTTTGTGAGAAAGTTTCTTGGCGGCGGTAATGCCATTGGCCAGCACATTGTTCTCGATCAAAACGACGATAAGACGACCACGCTGGAGATCATTGGAGTAGTGGCGAGTTCGCGTCATGAAACGCTCGCGACCGAGCCGCAGCCCGAGTTTTACGTTCCGCATACCCAGGACCCGACGCGTCGCATGGATATCGTTCTGCGCACTTCCACTGTCCAGGTCAGCGGACTGCAAGCAGCGTTCGCCAATGTCGTCCACCAGTTCGACAAAGACATTTACATTCCCAAACTTGAACCGCTGGAAGAGCGTGTGGGAACCACACTCGCGCAGCCACGATTCAACACGATGCTGCTCGGCGCGTTCGCCGGTGTGGCTATGGTGCTTGCCGCCATCGGCATCTATGGCGTCATTGCCTGCGGTGTCGCGCAACGAACCAGGGAAATCGGTATTCGCATGGCTCTCGGCGCACAACGTCGCGACATGCTGCAAATGGTTTTGTGGCAAAGCTTCAGTTTGGTCGGAATCGGTTTGCTTGCAGGCCTGGTGGGCGCACTCGCTCTTACGCGGTTAATGACGAGCCTGCTTTACGGTGTGACTGCCCATGACCTGTCGATTTACGCAATTGTGCTGACCGTGCTGAGTAGCGCTGCTCTTCTCGCCAGCTATTTCCCGGCGCGCAGCGCCATGCATGTCGATCCAATCGTGGCGCTGCGGCACGAATGATTGCCCAAGGGCTTTGTGTGGCGGGTCACGCACTCAATTGTGCGAACCTCGTCTGCGTGACGACGTTTAATCAGACCAATAAAAACCAGACGGGCCTGCCAATCCGGTAAGGAAAACTCCGCCGAGCGGCTGGCCGGGCCAGGTTAAGATGCTCGGCGGAGTCTCTCTCTGCCTCAAAATTTGTAGAAATACGTGTCGTCACTCGCAGAAGCCGCCTCATCGCGCGACTGAGTACTCGGAGGGCGTTCGCCCGCAGATAGCCGCTTCTACACCTGTTCCATCGATGGTGTTTCATCGTCATCATCGTCCGTATCGCCGGGTTCATGTTGATTAACAGCGGGTGGGGGAGCGACTGTAGGCAAATCGTTCTGCTGCAATTTTTCGTACCGCTGGCGAATCTCGGCCGGCACTTTGTCGAGGTCCTCTTTAGTTTCGACGGGGCCGCTGAAGAGCAGTTTGCCCTGGGGGTCCTTTGCCGTGAGCAGTTTTTCCCCGTCCACGTTTTCCACTTTTATCTCACCCTTGTCATCTGAGAAAACGACCTGCGCTTTGCCAAGGTCGATCCTGGTCGCCTTTAACCCGCCGTGGTCTCTGCTCAAAATTCGAATCTCTCGCGCGGCGCGACGGGCGTCGTCGCGCGCGCGTCTGGCTGCCTCGCGAGCTTTCAGCACCCCTTCACGGACTACCCCATGTTGCGCGTCGCCCAACTGCTCTTGCAATTGTTGCTTCAAATCTTGCATTCGCCCGCCGAGATCACCTACCTCGTCGAAATCCCAGTGCCATTCTTTGTCCTCCGGGTTCCAGCGACGCTGCGGCACTTCTTTTTTGGTGAGCTTGACGGTGATCTTTTGCTCCTGTCCTTTGCGCAGAATGGTGAGTGTCACCTCAGTACCCTCAGAGAAGCTCTGGAGGAGCTTTCGCAACTGGCTGGGCTCGATCAGAATTTGATCGTTCAACATCTTAAGGATGTCGTTCTGTTGAATGCCAGCCGCGGCGGCTGGACCATTCGGCACAACATAGTCGACGACCAACCCAAAACCTTTGGCGAGGCCAAGTTGCTCGCTTACGACGCTCGGGACTTGCGATGTCTCCACCCCGAGGAACGTCACCGGGACTTTCGGCGCTTTTTCATGGCGACCCGGCCGTGCTGGGACACCGGGCGGGGCAGGAGGCGCCGGCATACCGGGCTGAGAAGGTGGCGCCTTGGGCACGGGCGGCGTTTGCGCAAATCCTGCGATCGGCAGGAAGGCGACGGCTGCGATGGTAGCGATACGTTTTATTTTCATGGTTTTGTTTGGCTAAATCATTGGCCGGAAACTGGAATGAGGACGACTTCTTCGCTGGGGTAGGAGACGCGGAGTGATGCGCCGGTAGCTGGGTTACGCCACTGCCACGTCTCCCGCGTCTGATAACGAAGGCGCCGCAGCGGCTGCTCGGAGGAGTCAATGAATTGCAATCCTTCGTCGCGCGTGTTGTAAACGACCTGCATCGCACCGGCAGGAATAAATTCGTTGGACGATCTCGATTCTTCGATTCCGTTCCCGCCACGGCGGGCAGGCAGGAGAGGTTTGGTTCCCGGCGCAGGCGAATTCTGCGCAATATTTTGGGCTGGTTCTTGCCTGCGATCCGTATTGACTTTCGCGAGCAAAAGCAAAACCGCCGCGGCCGCGAGACCGAAACCGAGCGCGGCATAGTTTATCCGAAAACGATCTGGCCGAACGATTTTGGCGCTTTCTGGGTCCACCATTGCTTCCTCGACGCGCGCAAAAAGGACGGGGGAAGGCTGCGCCGGTCGCAGCTTTTTCAATTCATTCTCAAGCTCGGAGAAATCGTTCATTGCGGTTGCAAACTTTTCTTGAGACCGGCCAAGGCGTAGCGATAACGCGATGCGGCAGTATTTTGGGAAATGCCCAGCGCGCTCGCGATCTCGGCAAAAGTGAGTTCATTCCAAATTTTCAAGACAAGCACCTCGCGTTGGTCGTGCGGCAAAGAATCCACTGCCGCGGCGAGCGCGGACTGCATCTCATCTTCCAATTCGAACTGCGACTCGATGGTAGACTCGGTTTCAGCAAAAACATTCGCCTCGCGCCGAGCCCTGCGCCTGTCGCGACGGATAAAATCGAGAGCGATCGAACGCACGGTGGCGTAAAGCAACGCGCGGTTGTCAACGTTGTGATTGCGCCGCCAGAACTTGACGAAAGCTTCCTGAACAATGTCTTCGGCATCGGCTGGAGAACGCGTCCATTGCCGGGCGAAAAGCAGCAAGCCGGGAGCGACTTCAGAAAAACAACTCTTCCAATCCTCATGAGTGGCGACATTCTCCATGACCTCTTCACGGTCTTTCATATCTAAGACGTCGCCAAATGCAGATTTTGTCTAGCGGCGGCGATGTTTTTTAGCGCTCCCGGCCTACCGGTCAGCGTGAACGACGTCCACGTCGCTAATGCTGTGGCGCAGCGGTAACGCCGAATTTCCCACGCCTGCGGGATGCCTTTTAGAAAAACACTTCGAAGCCGCCGTAATAATTGCGCCGATACGCGGGCACAATGCCTTCGTCGCGGACTTCGCCCCAATAATCCTCGTCAAACAGGTTCTTGATCCCGGCGAAGACACCGATCCGGCCATTCCAAAATTTCACTTCCGCAGTCAGATCCCAAACGTTGTAGGCGGGAATGGCGCGCTCGAAAGTATTGTTCGCATCGCCAAACTCATCGGCCACGATGGTGCCAAGAAGACCAACTTTCACAATATCTTTGTAGCGATAGATTCCGCCAGTCTTGATTTGGTAATCCGGAGCGTAGGTTGGCGTCATGCCGTTGTTAGGCCCGGAGGTGAATTCGGCGTCGAGCAAAGTGACGTTGCCGTAGATCGACAATGTGCCCCAGGGACTTTGAGCGCCTCCGTTGATGAGCCCGAGAATGTCGAGCTCGCTGGCGGCCTCAAATCCCATGTAACGCGCGTCACCGACGTTTCCCGTGGATGTAAATCCGTTAGGCAAACTAATGTCGCCAACTTGATCGTCGAACGTGAAATAGAAGCCGCCGACGTCGAAATTCAGGTAAGGCAACGGCTTGCCGCGCAGCCCGAGTTCGAACTGGAGAGAGTTGCCTTCTTTCAGGTCTCCATTCACTACTGTGCTCGCGCCCGTAGGCACGAGTTCGCCGTAGGTCCGAGGCCGGTACGCCTGCGACACCGTGCCGTAAATTTCAGCGCGCGGCGGGCCGCCAGTTGTAATCAAAGGGGGAGAGGGATTCTTGGTTTCCGAGCCCTTGCCTCCGGCGACCGGAGGCGCGGAGACGATTTGCTGTCCCTCGATCAACACATAGTCCACTCCCAATGCAAATAAAGGCACAAACGAAAAATCGGACTGTGAATGCAGCGGATTTACGACGTTGACTTCTTCGTCGACGCTTTGCTGGAGGAATTCGAGGCGCATCCCGGGAACGATCGAAAGACGCCCAAAATGGAAGCGATTCTCGGCAAAAATAGCACCGTCCCAGGTTTCACCGGTGTTCAAATTACGAAGCGTACCGGTTTCTGCGTCCGGGGTCTGGCCGCGCTCATCGCGACGATCCTGTAACGCGTGATAGAAGTAAACGCCGCCGGCAAAGGTCGAAATATCGCCAAGTAAAGCGTAATCGTGGCGCAGGCGGGCATCGACACCCTCTATGTAATCCGCGCGCAACTGAATTGAGTTCGTATCGGCATCTGGTCCGCTTGGCAGCGTGCCGAAACCTCCGCCACGCTGGCGCTTGCTCCAGCGCGTCAAATATCCACCGAACGCTTTGATGTCGAGTTGCGTTCTCTCGGAGAACAGTTTCTGATACTCGAGCGTGGCGTAGTGGCGCTCGAGCCGGAAGCGATCGAAAAACCGCGTAGTCGCATTCCGATCGTCCTCGTAAAAAACGGAGTTTGGCGGATTGACCGCTTCTCGACGTCGCAGGCCGCCTGGTTCGCCATGTTCTTCGTCGTAAGCGTCGAGTGTAAGTACGAACCGGCTGTCGTCCGACACATCCCACACGAGACGTCCGCTGCCGGCGTTAAGATCGTAGTCACTGTTGGCCTCCCGGAATCCTTCTATCTGCCGGTGATCGTAGTACGCGAAGTAGCCGAGCGCACCCGTGGTACCGTCAATTTCTGTGTAATTGCGGTAATACTCGTCGCTGCCAAACACATTTTTCGTCGTGAAATGAAACGGCGCGCCTTGCCGCGGCATTTTCATGACGAAATTGAGGGCCCCGCCGGGTTGCGGCCCAAACTGCAAAGCCGCGCCCGCCCGAATGAGTTCGATCCGCTCCACTGCATCGAGACTTGGCGTGTAATGGGTTTCGGGAAAACCAAACTGCTCGTTCTTGATCGAGACACCGTCTTTCAGCACCTGCATGAACTCGCTCCGTTGCGAATCCAGGCCGCGGTAACCGAAGTTGATGATTGGCGAACTGGGCTCTTCGCTGACGATAATACCAGGCGTGGTTGCCATTACATTCCGGTAGTCGTTATTGGGAAAGACGGGGAACTCTTCGGGCTTCACGAACGAAGTTTTCTTCCCGGCATTGATTCTCGTTCCTTCAACTGGCGGCAACGCGGGGTACTCCACCGGAAAGATATCGAAGCTTCCTTTTACAATGACGCTCTCGGCCTCAGTCGTTTCGGTGACGCTAGTTACCGCCAGCGACAGATTTTCAACTCCGGTCGCGAACAGTGAGCTGCCTTCGTTTACGACGCTGTCACTCCCGCGCAGGCGAGGCCGATGGGATTTATCGTCCTTGCCTCCAGCGTCGTCTCGATCGACATCGTCATTCTCGCTTGAGGTAGTCGGCGTGGCGAGGGCCTCCTGAGCCAGGCTAGACTCAACAAAACAACAGAGCGCGATCCCAGCCAGCGCGGTTCCCAGAGCAAGATTAATTTTCGAAAACATGGGCCGAATGAAAAGAGATTGCTCAGGGCAGTGCAAGTCTTTTCTTGCATTTTTGTAATGTTTCTGCCCGTTCGCTCCTTGCGCCGGTTTTTGCCGACGCCTTCAAACGGATTTTGCCATTCAGCGTTGGACGTTCCGCACTCGATGTTGGACTTTTAGTGTCAAATGCATATCGAGCCAGATTCACTCCCGACTGGACACGCCGGCATCGCCGCGCGGCTCAAAAAAGGCCCCACGGTCCACTCAAGCGCCTGGATTGTCCCGGGCGCGACGGTAGTTGGCGACGTCACGATCGAAGAAGAGTCGAGCGTGTGGTACGGGGCCGTCTTGCGCGGCGACATCAACCGCATCATCATCGGTCCGCGTTCGAACGTTCAGGACAACGCGGTCGTCCATCTCGACACGAATTATCCCACAACTATGGGCGAACTGGTCACGGTCGGCCATAACGCCGTCGTCCATGCGTGCAAGATTAGCGATGAAGTGATTGTCGGAATGGGCGCTATCATTCTCGACGATGTGGAAGTAGGCGCGCGCTCCCTCATCGGGGCAAACGCGCTCGTCACGATTGGGATGAAAATTCCTCCCGGCTCGCTCGTGCTCGGCTCGCCCGCCAAAATCCGTCGGCAACTCACCCTCGACGAACAAAAGGACATCGCGCGATGGGCATGGAGCTACGTCGAGACCGCGAAACGATTTCGCGAATTTTGCTAACGCCTGTAACGGCGTGGCAGCCGGCGAATGGAAAGCCCCCGGATATGCCTTGCGTCCAGAAACGCGGGCAGCAACAGTGGTACGTGAAAACTATTACGACTCCCACATTGATTGCGGCTTTGGCCGTAGCATTCCCTCTGGCGCGATTAGCGGGACAAGGTTCAGCCGATACCGCTCACTCGACGGAAATGGAGCTTTATGCTCCGACAGCCATTGAATGGAAAACCGGACCAGCGGCTTTGCCTCCTGGGGCAAAGATGGCCCTGCTCGAAGGCGACCCAACGAAAGAAGGCCCGTTCGTAATGCGCCTTCAGATGCCTGACGGCTATCACGTACCGCCACATACGCATCCGAAAACCGAGCGTGTCACTGTCATTTCCGGCGCGTTTTATCTGGCAACAGGAGAAAAGCTCGACCGCGGCGACGCGAAAAAACTGCCTGCCGGCTCGTTCGGTTTCTGGCCGGCTGGCATGAAGCACGCCGCGTGGGCCGAAGGCGAGACGGTAATTCAACTCCACGGGATCGGCCCGTGGCAGATCAACTACTTGAATCCTGTTGATGACCCGAGGAACGCAAAGAAGTTACCCTGAGAGATTTTTCGCGAGTTCTTGCGCCTTCTCCCGCAGTAACTCCGTTGCTCGCTTCATTTTTTCATTCTCGCTCATTCCCGGTTGCCCGAGAACGTAAACGCCATCGAACAACTCGCGCACTTGTAGATTCTCATCGGTGCATCCCGCAACTGCGAAAACGGGCTTCCCAAGTTTTCGTGCGAGCCGCGCTATGCCAGCAGGCGTTTTTCCCTGCAGTGTCTGCGGATCCAGGCTCCCTTCGCCTGTAATCACAAGATCGACATCTTTCATTCTTGATTCGAGCTCTGCTGTTTCTGCAACGAGTTCGAAGCCCGGCCGAATTTTTGCGCCGCAAAAACTCATCAAGCCGAATCCGAGTCCGCCGGCCGCGCCCGCGCCCGGTTCGTCGCGGTAATCAACGCCGCATTCTTTTGACACCACGTCAGCGAGTTTGGCGAGCGCACGTTCCAGGATTTCGATCTTGTCGTCAGTCGCGCCTTTCTGCGGACCAAAAACTCGCGTCGCACCGTTTTCGCCGAGCAACGGATTCCGCACATCAGCCGCCGCCGTGATTTTGAGAAGCCGCCAGATACCCTCACCTGTCGCTTCGCGTCCGCCTCTCCCTGAGGGAGAGGATTGAGGTGAGGGCACTATCCGTGTTAGAACGCGCAAATCGCTGATGTTGCCGTTTAATTCGCGGTCGTGCGCACAAAATCGAAACCCGAGAGCGCGTGCCATTCCAAACCCGCCATCATTCGTCGCACTGCCGCCAAGTCCGATGATGATTTGGCGCGCGCCGTGTCGAGCGGCATCGAGAATCATTTCGCCAACGCCGAATGTACTCGCCAGGAGCGGATCGCGTTCACTTTCGGAAAGTCGCCGCATACCCGCCGCCTCACTCATTTCAATTACGGCAAGCTTCCTAGTGGCTATCCAGGCGTAACGCGCGTCGATCTCGCGCCCGAGCGGATCGTGCGCCTTGCATTTTACCCAGGAACCGCCAAGCGCATTGCAAACGACCTCCGCCGTTCCCTCGCCGCCATCAGCCATCGGCGCGATGGCGATCTCCGCATCAGGCAAAACGGCGCGCAGTCCGAGCGCGATGTTCTCTGCAACTTCGCGGGCGCTGAGCGAGCCTTTGAATTTATCGGGCGCGATTAAGATCCGCATGAAAAAACGTTCATCGCCTCAACCGATCTTGTCATGTCGAGCGGAGTCGAGACATCTCTAATCGTTCTTCTGCGAACAGTAAGAGATGCCTCGACTCCGCTCGGAATGACAAAAAGGCAATTCGGACGCGCAGCTATTTAAGCTTCCGCTCCAGGATTTCGCCAGCTAATTGCGGATTCGCCTTCCCCTTGGATAATTTCATTACCTGCCCTTTGAGAAAATTAAGGGACGCAACGTTGCCCGCCTTAAAATCCGCCACAGGCTTCGGATTGGCGGCGATTACTTGTTCGCAGAGCGCTTCAATGGCGCTCGCATCGCTCAGTTGCTCGATTCCCTTGTCCTTCACGATCGCCGCCGCGCCCTTTCCAGAGGCGAACATCTCCGCGAAAACTTCCTTGCCCTGTTTTCCGCTGATCTTCCCGTCGTCGATCAGATTAACCAGTTCATCGAGCGCTTCGGGTGGAATCGGGCAATCATACGGGCTCACTTGATAATGCTCGACGAAGCGCGCGCGCTTGGCTTTTGGTAATTCCGGAACGCGCAGGCGCACATCGGCGAGCAGCATCTCGGTTTTCACCGGCACAAGATCGGGATCGGGAAAATAGCGATAGTCGTGCGCAAATTCTTTTGTGCGCATCAGAAACGTTTCGGCGGCGACATCATCCCAGCCGCGAGTCTCCTGCTCGAGCTTTCCGCCGCTCTCGAGAACATCGATTTGGCGTTGAATTTCATAAGCAAGCGCGCGCCGGACCCCGCTGATCGAGTTCATGTTCTTGATCTCGATCTTTACTCCAAGCTCCGCTTGTGTTGCTGGTCGCACGGAGACATTGCAATCGCATCGCAGCTGCCCTTTCTCCATGTCGGCATCGCTCACGGCTCCGTAGATCAGGATTTGTTTCAGCGAAGTTAGAAAGGCGAACGCTTCCTCGGGTGAATTAATTTCGGGCTGCGTCACAATCTCCATCAAGGGCGTGCCGGCGCGGTTGAAATCGATTCCGGTGCTCTTTTCGAAGTGGAAACTCTTCGCCACGTCTTCCTCGAGATGAATGCGCACGAGGTGCACCTCCTTGTCTGGCGTCGCGATATTTTTCTGTGCGTCCTTCGGATAAGCGAGATCGTGCAACGGCACACTGCCGTTGGTGCAAAGCGGCATATCGTACTGTGAAATCTGATAATTCTTTGGCATGTCCGGATAGAAATAATTCTTCCGGTCGAACTTCCCGATCGGCGCGATGTCGCATCCGAGCATGAGACCCGTAAGCACGGTCATGCGCAGCGCCTCGTGATTCATCACCGGCAAGGCACCCGGCAACCCGAGGCAAACCGGGCAAGTGTGTGTGTTCGGTTCGGCGCCAAATTCAACCGGACACGCGCAAAACATTTTCGAGCGCGTCTTGAGTTGAACGTGGACTTCAAGGCCAATGGTGGTGAGGTAGCTCACTTCTTGGAATTCCTCGCACAACGTCCACAAAGGTCACAACGAAAACTCAGAAAAGCTTTCTTCGTCTAGCTGACCATTGATGATCCGCTTGATCCCGTTCTTTAGGTGGGCTTCGCCAAAGTTTATGAGCAGACCGAGTTTCAGCCCACTGAGGCGCGATTGCGTAAGGACCTGCTTCGCATGAACTGGAAGCAGCGCTTCGACGGATTTGAGTTCCGCGATAACTTTTCCGTTCATGACAATGTCGGATCGAAAGGCTTCATCAAAGCGGATGTCGTCGTACATGATCGGCATCGCCTTCTGACGCTCCGCGGTTAGGCCCCTCTTTTTTAGCTCGTAAGCGATTACGACCTCATAGACCGATTCGAGAAGAGCCGGACCCAGCTTAGTATGAACAAGAAACGCTGCGTTTAAAATCTGTCTAGCAATTTCATTTTTCTGTCATGCCCTTGTGTTCTTTGTGATCGTTGTGCGAGATTATTTCTGCTGGACCGCGTAGTCGAGCGCACGCTGCAGATCGAATTTTTTGATCCGATCCGCGAGTGTCGGATCATTTGCCGCGTCGATGATGCGTTGGTTCTGGAGAAGATCGAGAAGGCGCCCCTGCGCGATCATTTCAGAGATGGCCGGGTCGTCTCGCAACGCGACAATCTTTGGATGTTCGCTTAACTCGCGCGCACCCGGAAACGTGAGGAATTTCTGCGCGCGTTCAGGATTTGAAAATACACTGCCGACTTTCCCAAGCGTTTCATACGTCTTCAGTGGAACGGGGTCCGTCTGCTTGACCGCGTTTCCGAGGAGCCCAAGCTCGAGCGAGTTCTTTAACCGCGCCAGCGATGTGGCCAGCGCCGTGGATCCGGTATTTGGCTCCGAGAGAAAACGTCGTCGCACATCCAACGCATGCAAAGTCGCAGACCGAACGGTCTCGCGAGAAGTCGCCTGGTTGCGGACTTGTGCGTCCGCCACGGCGCCAACGGCACGAACGCCCGCCACGATCAGCCAGAGAGCAAAGGCGCCGAAAAACAATCCAACGATCGCCCCTGAAAATCCATAAATAAGGTGAACCAGCCGGGAATTCTGTTGGCCCGTGCGCTTGAACAAAACCATTCCCATGCTGGTCACGAGTGCATAGATGACAAGCGCAAGCACTGCGCCGGCTAAGAACGACAGAACAATATCGGGCATCTTCACAAACGGCCGCGTGATCGGAACAAGCAACCTGCCGCCAAAAACTGCGACCGCGTAGGCCGCAGCAAGCGCGGCAACCCGCACAAGTTGGCGGATCAAACCGAGTCGCCAACCGCGGACGACCTCGAACAAAATGAAAACAACGGCAAAAGAGATGAAGACCGCCTGCCAAAGCGGCGAACCAGCTACCGCCTGAAGCTCGGGTTTCACTTCCATCAACCGAGCAAACCGATCGCTTTTTGCCGGAGCGCGTGATCGCAAAGCACAATTGCGGCCATCGCCTCCACGATCGGAACAGCCCGAGGAAGAACACACGAATCATGGCGCCCACGTGCCGCAAGTTGAGTTTGCTCGCGCGAGGCGGTCACGGTTTTTTGTTCGTGGGCGATGGTAGCTGTCGGCTTAAAGGCAACCCGAAAATAAATCTCCTCGCCATTGCTGATCCCGCCTTGTACGCCCCCCGAGTTGTTTGTCGCTGTCCGGATTTTCCCAGCGCGCATTTCAAATGGATCGTTATGCTCCGAGCCGCGCATGCGCGTCGCCGAAAACCCGGAGCCGATCTCAAATCCTTTGGTCGCCGGCAAGCTCAGCATCGCTTTTGCCAGGTCTGCCTCGAGCTTGTCAAAAACCGGTTCGCCCAGTCCCGGCGGGATACCACGAGCAACGCATTCAATCACACCACCTACCGAGTCGCCTTCGCCGCGAACCTGCTCGATAAGCGATGCCATCTTCTTCGCCGCTGCGCCATCCGGACAGCGAACCGCATTTTTCTCCACATCCTTCAGTGTTACAACGGAACGATTGATTTTCGCGACGATCTCATGAATCTGCGCGACGTAAGCGACGATCTCGAACCCCGGGCACAAAACCGACAATATCTTTTTCGCGACGGCGCCGGCGGCGACCCGGCCAATGGTCTCGCGCGCCGACGCCCGACCTCCCCCCTGCCAATTGCGAATTCCATATTTGGCCTCGTAAGTGAAATCAGCGTGTGACGGTCGAAATTTTCCTGCGATCTCCACGTAATCTTCCGGCCGAGCGTCCTTATTGCGCACCAGAATCGCAATGGGTGTGCCAAGTGTCTTGCCTTCGAATACGCCGGAAAGAATCTCGCAACGGTCTTCCTCCTTCCGTTGCGTGGTCAATTTGGTTTGGCCCGGGCGACGGCGATCCAGCTCTTGTTGAATTTCCGCTTCTGAGATGCCGATCTTCGGGGGACAGCCGTCGATTATCACGCCGATGCCGCCGCCGTGCGATTCACCAAACGTCGTGACGCGAAAAAGTTGACCAAACGTGTTGCCCATGGCGGGAAAGATTAAACGAAATTGCGAGCAATTGTAGGGCGTTTCTGTGAAACGCCTCGGGCGGCTGACCCAGCGGCCTGCAACGAACTAAATCGTGTCGAGCGCGCTTTCGAGATCGTCGATTAAATCGCGCACATCTTCGACGCCAACCGACAAGCGGACCAGCGAATCGGTCACGCCCAGTGCCTCACGTTGTTCCCTTGGCACCGACGCATGCGTCATGAGGGCGGGATGATTGATCAGGCTCTCAACACCGCCCAGGCTTTCCGCCAGTGAAAATAAATGAGTGTTCTCCAAAAAACGCTTCGTCCCACCGAGATCGGTCTTCAAAACAATCGTCACCATGCCGCCGAAGCCGCGCATTTGCTGTCGGGCGAGGTCGTGTTGCGGATACGATTTCAGGCCTGGGTAACTGACCGATTTCACTTGCGGTTGCTCCTCCAGCCAGTGCGCAATTTCGATCGCGTTTGAGCAGTGCCGCTCCATGCGCAGCGCAAGTGTTTTCAAACTGCGCATGACCAGAAAGCTTTCGAACGGCCCGGCAATTGCGCCAACTGAATTCTGTAAAAACGCGATCTGATCGCCGAGCTCCTTGTTCTCTCCGACCACAACAACACCGCCGACCATGTCGGAATGTCCGTTCAGATATTTAGTGGCGGAATGAATCACCAGATCGAAACCGGTCTCGATCGGCCGCTGAATCCACGGAGTCGCAAATGTGTTATCGCAAACCGAAACGATCTTGTGCTCGCGCGCGATTTTCGCGATCGCTTCCAAATCGATCAGTTTGAGCAAGGGATTGCTCGGCGTCTCAATCCACACCATTCGCGTGTTCGGCTTGATCGCGCGTTCGAAATCTTCCGCATTGGTCAGATCGACATAGGTAAAGTCGAGATTGGCCGAGCGGCGTCTTACTTTGTCGAATAATCGAAATGTGCCTCCGTAAAGATCGTCACTCGCGACGATGTGCGAACCACTTTCGAGCAATTCCAGCGCAGTGGACATCGCCGCCAGGCCGGATGCGAACGCAAATCCGCGGGTGCCGCTTTCCAAATCAGCAATGCAACGTTCGTAAGCCAGCCGTGTCGGGTTAATGGAGCGCGCGTAATCGTAGCCTTTGTGCTTGCCCGGACTTTCCTGAACGTATGTTGACGTTGCGTAAATCGGCGTCATGATCGCGCCCGTGGAAGGGTCAGGTTCCTGGCCGGCGTGAATCGCCCGCGTGGCAAACTCGTGCTGCTTTTTCATGTCGTTTAAATCTAGCCGCGGATTACTGTAGGGGAAGCAGTTTGCTTCCCCAGAGGGGGCGCTAGCAGCGTCCCCTACAGATCGGTTTTCGCGCAATCAGCGGTTCACTGTTTTGGCATGTGCAGCCGCAAATACGAGAGCAAGTCGGTCCGGGTAATCAGCCCAAGAAATTTATCGTCATCCATCACAATGGCGACACGACCGCGATCGAAAACCTCCAGCAGGTCATTGATTTTTGCCGTCGGTGGGAGCGTTTCGAGCTTATCGGTCATCGCATTTTTCACCGGATCGTTAAAGTGCGAAGGGTCCCGGTGCACTTTCACGAGCACATCGGATTCATCAAGAATCCCAATGGCGCGGCCGTTTTGATCGACAACTGGCAGCTGCGAAACATCCGTGTCGCGCATGCGCTTGAATGCGGTCAGCAACGTGTCCGTCGGTCCGACCGAAATTACTTCGCCGGCTTCGTAACGGTGCGTGATCAGATCGCTCAAGTCCCCGTGCGGCGGGCGAAGAAGGAATCCCTGCTCCGCCATCCAGAAATCGTCGTACATTTTGGAAAGATATTTGTTTCCCGTATCGACCACGAAGGTGACGACGCGCTTCGGTTTCGTCTGTTCCCGGCAGTAGCGCAGCGCGCCGGCCAGCAGCGTGCCAGTGGATGAACCGCCGAAAATCCCCTCTTTGCGCAACAGCTCGCGAACAGTGACGAAACTTTCCTGGTCGTCGATCTCGAATGCGTCGGTCACGAGAGACATGTCCGCGATTTCAGGAATGAAATCTTCGCCGATGCCTTCAATCGCCCAACTCCCGGCTTCCTTCAGTTTGCCGGTCCTGACATATTCGTAAAGAATAGACCCCGCCGGATCAGCCAGAATCATTTCGATGCCGCGCCGTGGTTTGACGCGATTGAAAAATCGGCCGAGTCCGGTCAGCGTTCCGCCGGAACCCACACCCACGACAACGGCATCAACATTGTGCCGCATCTGTTCCCAAATTTCCGGCCCGGTCGTTCGCTCGTGCGCAAGCGGATTGGCCGGATTGCTAAACTGATTCACATAAAACCCGCCAGGGATCTCTTCGGCGAGTCGGGCGGCCACGTCCTGGTAATATTCCGGATGGCCGCGGGTCACGTCCGAACGCGTGATCCGCACTTCGGCGCCAAGGGCTTTCACGTGCGAAATTTTTTCCTGCGACATTTTATCCGGAATCACCAGCAAGACGCGATAGCCTTTCGCGCCGGCAACAAGCGCCAGTCCCAGGCCGGTATTCCCTGCCGTGGCTTCAATGACCGTGCCCCCGGGCTCCAAGTTTCCCTCGCGCTCCGCGGCTTCAATCATCGAGAGCGCAATCCTGTCCTTAATCGAGCCGCCCGGATTTTGATTTTCCAATTTCAGGAAAAGGTGACACGGGCCAGTGTCGATCTGCGTGATCTCCACCAGCGGCGTGTCGCCGATCAGAGAAAGGATCGCCGGCGGTTTATCGTGAGAAATCGACGGCGCTGGGGAAGTCTCGATCATTCAAAAAAGGCTACTCGATCTTAGGCTCGCCTTTGTGCGACCACTCCGACTGGCTGTCCTCGAGAAATTGCTGCAAGACTGGAAAGCGGACTTCGCCGTAATTCAAGGCGTACCGCAGATCGCCGCCTTTATACACTTGGGTTGTTGGAATCCACGAAAGCGGCATACCGGCAAACTGCTTGATATGATCTTTGCCACGCGGACCAGGGTCGGCCAAGATCGTGACATTCGGTTGATCGGCGAGGTCGAATTTTTGCAGCAAGGCGCGGCCGTCCTCGCCGCCGTTCCAGACGGAAACGAAATAAAAATGCACCTGCGGATTGTCTTTCACTATTTTGACCCAGCCGCCGTTTTTCAGTTCCGCTTGGCAATTCGAGCACCAGGGCGCCCAGAGGTGCACCACGCTCAAGTCTTTCGAGTTGATGGCCTCGAGTACCTTTTGCTCGGCGGGAGATGGTTCGGCGCGAAGCGATATCGCTGCCAAGAGGATGAACAGGGACGCCAGGCGCAAGATCGAGATCGACATGTTATTTCTAAATATGGAGAGAAACGAAGCGCACTCAACTGGGGGCACAGGCCAGGATGGCGCCCTGTCTCCCGCAGCCGGCACGGCTGCCTCCACAGTGTGGTGCGGAGAAAGTTGACCAGACCGCCGAAAACGCCTAGTATGGCGCTCCGTTTCCGTGCTTAGCTGCGTGGAAATCTTCCCCGAAGAATTTCGGGGCTACAGCAGGCCTGAAGGAGGCTTTTTACTTATGGTGCAAATGCAGGATGTAATGTCGAAGCCGATGCCGGATTTCCGCGAGGGAAGCATCGTTAAAGGACGCATACTGGAAGTTCGTCCGCGCGAAGTACTGGTCGATATCGGATACAAGTCCGAGGGCGTCATTCCGATAGCGGAATTTGATGATGTCGATTCGCTCGAAGTGGGCGACGAAGTGGACGTGTTGCTCGAGCGGCTCGAAAACGACGAAGGGATGGTCGTCCTCTCGAAGGAAAAAGCCGCGTATCGGCAAAACTGGAACAAGATCGTGCATGTCTTCGAGGGCGATGGCCTGATCAAAGGCAAGGTAAAATCGGTAGTGAAAGGCGGTCTGATGGTGAACATCGGCGTCGAAGCATTTTTACCGGCATCTCAGATCGACGTGGTTCCGCCCAAAGATTTGCAGCAATTCGTTGGTAACACCTACGATTTTAAGATTGTTAAGCTTAACGACGACCGCAAAAATGTCGTGCTCAGCCGGCGCGAGGTCATCGAACAGGAGCGCAGCGAAAAGCGACAGAAATTCATGGAAGGCGTGAATGTCGGAGACCGCGTAACCGGCACGGTAAAAAATCTCACCGACTTTGGCGCGTTCATCGACCTCGACGGAATGGATGGCCTGCTTCACATCACCGACATGACCTGGGGCCGCCTCGGACATCCCAGCGAGTTGCTCAAGGTCGGGCAGCAATTGGAAGTCGTCGTGCTCGACATCAACAAAGAAAAAGAGCGCGTATCCCTCGGGCTAAAGCAGACTCAGAAAAATCCATGGGACCAGATCGAGGAACGCTTCCCGGCTGGTCAGCGCGTCAAAGGCAAAATCGCGAATCTGGTTCCCTACGGCGCATTTGTTGAAATCGAGGAAGGCGTCGAAGGCCTCATTCATGTCTCCGAACTTTCGTGGACGAAACGAATCATGCGCCCGTCCGACATTCTCACCATCGGCCAGGAAGTCGAAGCCGTGGTGCTCGGCGTAAACAAAGAAGAGCAAAAAATTTCACTGGGTCTTCGCCAGCTCGAACCAAATCCATGGGATGAGATCGAGAAGAAATTCACCATCGGTAGCACCGTAAAAGGCAAAATTCGCAACATGACCGCGTATGGCGCGTTCGTGGAGTTGGACGAAGGCATCGACGGCATGATCCACGTCTCCGATTTGAGCTGGACCCGCAAGATCAATCATCCAAGCGAGGTCTTTAAAAAAGGCGACGAAATCGAAGCCGTTGTCATAGATATCGACAAGGTGAACCAACGGATCAGCCTCGGCATCAAACAGCTGACCGAAGATCCGTGGAAGACGATCGATCAGAAATACAAGATCGGCGATTTGGTGAAAGGCAAAGTGACCAAGCTCGCCAGCTTCGGCGCCTTCGTGCAATTGCAGGACGACATCGACGGTCTCGTCCACATCTCGCAATTGAGCGAAGATCACGTGGCGAAAGTGAAGGACGTGCTCAAGCTTGGCCAGGAAGTCGAAGCGCGCGTTATCAAGGTGGACAAACTCGAGCGCCGCATCGGTCTCTCGATCAAAGCCGCCAATTACACCGAGGAACAACTCCGCAAAGAGGCAGAAACCTTCGATACGCTCCGGCCTGGTGAAGACATGGTCGGCTTGGAAAAAGCCTTCGCCGCCGCCGAGCAGGAAGAATATCGTCCCGGCGAAGCGAAAAAAGAGCGCGAAGAATCAGAAGAACCGAAGGAACCGCAAGATTCCAAGCGCGAATCGAAGAAGACGAAGAAATAACTTACTTACGATTCACTCGACGCCCAGTCTGCGCTTCTGCGGTTGCTTGCGCGAACGGCCGGTGGCTCTGCGTTTTTTCGTCGCGCTGATCGGTGGTGCCTGAGGAAGTGCCAAAGCGCGAGCCAGATCTTTTTCCGCTGTGAGATCGAGACGGAGCGGGGTGATTGAGACCCAGTTGTGCTCGACCGCCCAGCGGTCTGTGCCTTCCTCCGCTCCTTCCAGTGGCGTAATGGTGAACCAATAAATTGGGCGGCCCATTGGATCTTTTCCGGGAACAACTTTGCCATCGTATTGCCGCACGGATTGGCGCGTCCAACGAATGCCTCGCGGTTTCTGAGGCAAATTCACATTGATGAGGGACGTCGTTTTTTCTTTGAGCAGCAAATCGAGCACCTTTGCGATGTATGGCTCGAGCTTGCTGAAATCTGGCTCTTTGTTTTCACTTACCGATGTGCTGATGGCGATCCCGCGCAAGCCGAGCAGCGCGGCCTGTTTTGCCGCCGCGAGTGTGCCGGAATGCCAGCAGGAGTTGCCAAGATTCAGACCGAGATTGACTCCGGAAAGAACAAGATCGATACGCTGCCAATGATGCGTGCCGAGCGCGACGCAGTCGGCAGGTGTCCCGTTGACTCGATACGCCTCGAAGTTGCCTAGCCGAATCCGCTTGTATCGAAGCGGCCGTGAGGAAGTAATGGCGTGACTCATCGAGGATTGCTCGACATCGGGTGCCACGATTCGCACTTGGCCAAACCGCGATGCGACCTTCGCCAGCGCCACAATGCCGGGGCTGTATATCCCGTCGTCGTTCGAGATCAGAATTCTCATTGTCACATAAATGAAACGTGCGGCAGTTTCATTTTAGCCTGATACTTTGCGGACAAAACAGCATGCGAGTCACCTTAATGCACAATCCCAAGGCGGGCGACGCAGAGCATGGAAAGAAAGAACTGATGGCGGCGCTGGCCAAAGCCGGACATCACGCGACTTATGAATCCACCAAGGAAAGCGACTACAAGAAAGCTTTGAAAAGATCCACCGATCTCGTTCTTGCCGCCGGCGGCGATGGCACGGTTGTAAAAGTAGCCTGGAGACTCGTCGACACCGGCATTCCATTGAGCGTTCTTCCGCTGGGCACGGCCAATAATTTGGCGCGCAGTCTCGGTTTCCTCGCTTCGCCTGAAGAAATCATTGCGCGCCTCGAAGGCGGGAAAAGACGCGCCTTCGACATCGGTGTGACTCGAGGCCCATGGGGCACGCGGTACTTTTTTCGAAGCCGTGGGCGGCGGTCTGTTCGCGGATTACGTTCGTGCCGCGAAAGACAAAGGAAAAAAAATCAGAAAGCTTTCCAAGGAGCAGGAGATGGCTCGGCATGTTTCGCTGCTGCACCGATTGCTTCATGATTACCCAGCACAACGGTGGAAGATCGACATCGACGGCAAAGATATCTCCGACCGCTACGTACTTTGGGAAGCGATGAACATTCGCTCAGTCGGGCCCGCCCTGTACCTCGCCTCGCAAGCGGCAACCAAAGATGGTCAGCTTGATTTTGTGTGCGCGCGAGAAGTCGATCGTTTCCTTCTTATGGAGCATCTCGAAGCGCGGCTGGCAGGAAAAAAGCATAAATTTCCGTTGCCTATTCGAAGGTTCCGCCAATTACGAATTATTTGGGAAGGATCGACGCTTCACCTTGATGACGAATCTTGGCCGCGAAAAAAGCAAAAGCCGAAAAGCCCAAGCGAAATCGAAATCACCGTGAAACCATCCGCGCTGGTCATTTTGCAACCAGCGCTCGTGAGCGGCTAAAGGTTACGGTTTCACGCCTGATGGGGAGATCACCGATGCGGACGGACGAACCGCGGAGCAAAGAAGGGCTTTATGGCATCGAACCGAATTGCTAGGCTGCATGTCGCGCCGATCACGCCCGCTCAAGAGACAATCCCGACCATCATGCAATCTATTTCCGCCAGATATAAGTCCCGGTTAGGCATAATCGCTTCGACAGTTTTGCTGTGTGCGATGGCGGGGTGCGGAGGTCCTTCCCACAACGTCGTGGGCAAATGGCGCATGTCGCAAGAAGATGCAAACGCAATGGTTTGGGAATTTTCCAATAATAGGGCCGTCCTGCTCGGGAACACCCGAGGCAGGTACACTCTCGACCGCAATCGAGTTAAGATCGAGACGCCCTTCGCCACGACTGTTTATCAGATGGAATTCTCAGGCGACCGTATGATTTTGCGAGAGCCCGGCGGCCCCAAGCTCGAGTTTACGAGAATAAGAGAAACGGAGCGTTGAGGCCTCACTCCACGTAACTCAGGCATCCTGCCTGATAAGTCGTGCGAGCTTCCAGCTTGCAAGTCCGCAGACAGGATGTCTGCTCGACGGGATCAGGCAAGGATGCCTGAGTTACGCCGCGTCCTTCAAAACTCGGCGCTGCCAGGCGTTCGAGCGAAGGGAATCACATCCCGGATATTCGACACGCCGGTGATGAACATGAGCATCCGCTCGAAACCGAGTCCGAAACCGGAATGCGGAGCGGTGCCGTAACGCCGAAGATCGAGATACCATTCATAATCGCCGGGATCCATTCCGTGCCGGCGCATATTTTGCTCCAATACTTCGAGTCGCTCTTCGCGTTGGCTGCCACCCACGATTTCGCCGATTCCCGGCACCAGCAAATCCATCGCCGTCACCGTTTTCCCGTCATCATTCAAGCGCATGTAAAACGGCTTGATCTCCTTCGGGTAATTGAAAACGGTGATCGGGCATTTGAAATGTTTCTCGGTCAGCCACCGTTCGTGTTCCGACTGCAAATTTAGTCCGTAGTCGATGGGAAACTCGAACTTTTCACCGCTTTTTTTCAAAAGCTCGACAGCATCGCTGTAAGGGATCCGTTGAAATGGCCGATCAATGACGAAATCGAGTCGCGCGAGCAATTCCTTGTCCACGAACTTCGAGAAGAGCTCCATCTCTTCCGGGCAATGTTTGCGTACGTCCAGGACCAGATACTTCACAATCTCTTCAGCGAGATCCATGTTGCCGTTCAAGTCGCAAAACGCCATCTCGGGCTCAATCATCCAGAACTCGCTGGCGTGCCGCGAAGTGTTCGAGTTCTCGGCGCGAAAAGTTGGACCGAACGTGTAAACGTTAGATAAAGCCAGCGCGAGCGCTTCCGCCTCGAGCTGCCCGCTCACCGTGAGATAAGTCTGGCGCGCAAAGAAATCCCTGGCGAAATCGATCTCACCGCCCTTCGTCTGCGGCGGGTTTTTGCAATCGATCGTTGTGACGCGAAACAATTCTCCCGCGCCTTCGCAATCGCTTCCAGTGATGATCGGCGTATGGACGTAAACGAAACCGCGTTCCTGAAAGAACTGGTGAATGGCGAATGCGAGCCGGCTCCGGACACGAAAGACGCAGCCAGAAAGATTCGAGCGGGGACGGAGATGCGCGATCTCGCGGAGGAACTCCGGCGTGTGACCTTTTTTCTGGAGGGGATAGGAATCATCGGCTGTTCCAACGATGTCGATCTTGTTGGCGACGAGTTCCCACTTCTGTCCTTTACCCTGGGAAGCCACCAGCGCACCTTGTACGCTAACGGAAGCGCCGGTGGTCAGTCGTTGTAACGCCGCGTAATTTGGCAGGGTATTTTTCGCGATGATCTGAAGGTTGCGCAGACAAGAGCCATCGTTGAGCTCGATAAACGAAAAATCCTTCGAATCGCGCCGGGTCCGCACCCAGCCCTGGACGTGAATTGCATCGATGGGCGCAGTGCTTTGCAATGCGTCCTTTACCGTTGTTGCTGAAAGCTGCGTCATGGTTACCAATAAGAGATTCCCATTCGGCTTCGCATAGAGCAAGCTCTCGACGGAGCCTGTCCTGAGCGAAGTCGAAGGGCTCGGAATGACAAGATGCGGAAAACCGGGCAAGAATATCCAGTGGGCGAAAGTGGCGCAATCCGTGCGGAATCGATGAGAATTGACAGAACCAGCGCGTTTTCATATCACGCGTCTCGCGCGACATCTCCAGATCATGGCTGAATTTTCTGTCAATCCGAAGCGTTTTGATCCCTACAAGAACTTTAAGTTCCGCATTAAATGGGATGGCCGTTATGTTGCCGGCGTCAGCAAGATAAGCGGATTGCGCCGCACCACTGAAGTCATTCAGCACCGCGAAGGAGGCGATCCCAGCAGCAGCCGCAAATCTCCGGGCCGCACTGAATACGCACCGATCACGCTTGAGCGCGGTGTTACGCACGATCCGGAATTCGAGAACTGGGCCAACAAAGTCTGGAGCTTCGGCGCTGGCCTGGGCACAGAAGTTTCACTCAAAGACTTCCGAAAAGACCTCACTTTGGAGGTCTACAATGAGGCCGGACAACTCGTCCTCGCCTACAAAATTTACCGATGCTGGGTTTCGGAATATCAAATACTTCCCGACCTCGACGCAAATGCGAATGTTATCGCCATCGAGCAGATCAAGCTCGAAAATGAAGGCTGGGAACGAGACCATTCTGTGAAGGAGCCGGTCGAGCCGTCTTCCGACAAATCTTGATAGGACGGTACTTTGTCAGGCGGCTCCCCGGCTTTCGGGTCGCCATACTTTCGAGACTGGTCCCTCCTGGCCCACGGTCACAGCGGTTGAAACAAGTTTTGTTGCCTCCTTGAATCAACTGATTCATTCTGCCGGCATGGCAGAAACACAAGCGCCGCCACCCTTGCCGAAATCGCAGCCATCATTTGGCCGGCGGCACAGCACGATTATCAAATTGCTCGGGGTCGGCGCGCTTGTGCTGGTATTGTTAATTCCGCTGGTAATGATTACCGGCGTCTTGAGCGACCGGCTTTCGCGCCGGAACGAAGCGGTGGCGGACATCACTTCATCGTGGGGGGGAGAACAGAATGTGATTGGGCCAGTCCTGGGCATACCGTTTCAATACAAATTAAAAGCGGTGAAGGAAACGCCGAGCCCGGACGGGAAAATGGAGCGACGCGAGGTTGAAGAGACCGCGATCGGGACCGCGTATTTTCTGCCGGAATCACTCAAAATCGATGGCGACGCGCAGACGCAGACGTTGCATCGCGGCATCTACGACGCGGCAGTGTTCCGCGCGCAGGTGATTCTATCGGGAAAATTTGCGCCGCCCGATTTTGGCCCGCTCAAGATCGATCTCAAGGATGTGCAATGGAAGGACGCGTTCGTGACGATCGCGTTGAACGATCTGCGCGGAACGCGCGAGGGACTCGTGCTTGATTGGGGTGGAACGAAACGGCCGATGTTGCCCGGATCACAAGTGCCGGGTTACACAACCGGCGCGACCGCGTCGCTCGGCAGTGACCAGCCGATCGCGAATGAAATTACATTTTCCATTCCGCTCGATTTCAACGGCAGCGAAGGAGTTTTCTTCGCGCCATTCGGTGTGCAAAATGACGCGACGTTGAAATCGAACTGGCCCGACCCGGCTTTTCGAGGCTCGTTTCTGCCAGCAGAACGATCGGTGCGGCCGGACGGATTTAACGCGACCTGGAGAGTTTCGTATTACGGGCGCGATTATCCACAGTCGTGGACAAGTCGTGGCGGGAACGAACGTTTCAACGTTCAGTCGGTAACAAACTCAAGATTCGGCGCGAATTTCTTGGAGATCCTGGACGCGTATCGCTACGTCGAACGTTCGATCAAGTACGGCGTCCTTTTTCTCGTACTCGTCTTTACGACATTTTTCCTGTTTGAAGTCAGCGCGCGCCAAAGGATTCATCCGTTCCAGTATTTGATGGTGGGCGCGGCGCTTTGCCTGTTTTATCTGCTGTTGTTGTCGATTTCGGAATTTATCGGATTCAGTTGGGCTTATTTGATCGCGGCAGTGGCATCGACAATGTTGATCACGTGGTATTGCCGTTTTTTTCTCGGCGGCGGCGTGCGCACGCTAATGATTGGTGCCGGCCTGGCTGGTATTTACACCTTCCTTTATATCACCTTGCGCCAACAGGATTATGCGCTGCTCATGGGCGCGATTGCCCTCTTCATCGTCCTGGCGGTTGTCATGTACGTGACGCGCAGGGTAGATTGGTACGCACGCGATGCGAGCTAAGACTGAGGGACGTGTGCTTCCCAGATCGTGTGGATCAGCTGCGAAGTCTGCATATTCACGGTTAAAGTATTTTCATGGACGTGAAGAACATTAACGAGGCGAAGGATTGGTTTGAAGTCTTACAAACAGGCGAGAGAAGTCAGACTGCAATGATGACGCTCGCTTCGCGGAAGTCGTCTGGGGAAAAAGCCGAGGCGCACGAGAATAGCGATCAGGTTTTGTTAATTTTGGAAGGCGAGTTGATTGGCGAAGTCGGCGATGACCATCTGAGCTTAAAGAAAGGCGACGTGATCATGATTCCAAGCGGCTTGAAACATCGTTTTACGAATCGGTCAAGGAAGCGGGCTGTGACCTTTAACGTCTATTCGCCTCCGGCTTATCCTGCGGGCTGAATGGCAGACTCTGCGGGAGAGAATAAAGTCGCAATTTGTGTCGATCTCATTCCGTGGAGGATTCCTCGTTGGCCTGGCCCTCGCGCTTGGCATCGGACTGTATCCCATTTGGCTCTGGCGGCCGGCGCGCCAGGTAAGTCGTCATACGGAAAATTTTTTCCATGCGATTGAGCGCAAAGATTGGGCGGCAGCCGCCAATTTTATCGGGAGCGATTATCAGGATCAATGGGGCGACGATCGAGCGCGCGTTCTGGAGCGGATGCGGGAAGGCTTCCGATATGTGCGCGGTCCCAGGATCATTGCATCCAATCCCAGCGTAGAGGTCGAAACGCGACGCGCAGTGTGGACCAGCAAAATCCTCGTCTATAGCAGCGACAATGATGTGATGGATTTACTCGACGAACGCGTCAATTCGCTGCTCACGCCTTTCGAGCTGGAGTGGCGCCGTTTTTCGGGCAAACCGTGGGATTGGAATCTGGTGCGAGTGAGCAATTCGGCATTTGAAATTCCAGCGAATGCCTATTAACGCCGAAAGCTTCGGACGTTCACGATTCGGCGCTGAAAGGCGCGGCAAGCGGAGCGCCGCTACAGCTTATTTGCCAAGGGCGTGGTGCAATTGTGTTTTGGCCGACTCCACCTCGCGCGGAGGTTGATGACAGAGCAGGATGCCACGCAGCTTCTCCCCCTGATAATAGCGCGCGACAAATTTTTTCTTCGCGTAAGTGCCTTGAAGATCGACGCGAGTGGGCAGGACGCTAAAATCACCGACAAAATCCATCCGTAAATCGAAGATCTCCGTCCAGAAATAGGGAATCTGCTCGTAGCGGATGCGTTTCTTGCCCGTCATGTTTGCGCCGGCGATCAAGCCTTGTTTACGCGCGTTCTCCCAATGCGTCTGACGGCGCACTCCGCCCATTAGTCTGTCCGGATAAAATGCCAAATCCCCGACCGCATAAATTCCCTTTTCTTCCGTCTCAAGATAGTCCGTGACTGGCGATCCATGTGGTCCGGCCAGCGGCGTGTTGCGGACCAGATCGAGATTCGGTTCTGCCCCGCAGGCGACAACCGCCAGACTGACGGGGAAGCGGTTGCCACTTTTTGTCTGGATATTGCGCAGGACGGTCTTGCCCTCAAAGCCGTTGAGACTTTCGCCCATCGACATTGCCACCCCGTGTTTGGCAAAATAATCGGTAAGCCACGTGCCGGTTTCAGGGTCGAGATAGCGGTTCAACAAATAAGAATCACGATGCATGAGACCAACCTTTAGTTTCATCATTCGCAAACTCGCTGCCGCCTCGCATGCGAGTAACCCGCCGCCCACGACCATCAGGCCTTTCTCCAGATTCGCCATCTCCTTTAGCGCCAGCGCGTCACGAAGCGTTCGCAGATAGATCACATTACCGAGACCGACTCCGGCGACCGGCGGTCGCACCGGACGGCTGCCCATGGCCAGGCACGCTTTGTTGAATTCAATGCTCTCGCCGTTGGCAAGCACGGCCAGGCGGCGGTCGATATTCAACTGCGTCACGACCGTCCCGAACCGGGTCTCGATCTTGTGCGCCCTGTACCACCGGTCATCGAGTTCCTGCAATTTTTTGAGCTGGGGATTCTTTTCGCGCAGAAAACTCTTCGACAGAATCCAGCGCTTGTAAGGGGGAAACACTTCCGCGCCGATTAGCGTAACGGAGCCTCGCTTGTCATGGCGGCGAATTCCTTCACAAGCGCTCGCTCCTCCGATGCCGCTACCAATGATGAGATAATCGCGCTGAATCATATACGAATCGCACGATAAAAGATCAGGTTACCGGCTGGCGAGGGAAAAATTCAGCGCTTTCGCGCCGGCTGTTAATGGTTACAAAAATTACATCGTTACAAGGTCAATCTTTAAGACAGCACCAATGTAACTTTTGTAACGTTGTAACCTTCTTACCTTCACAGCACCGCCCGGCAGATTATTACGGAAGCGATCACGCCCGTGAGATCGGCCAGCAAACCCGCCGGGATGGCATGTCGCGTTTGCCTTATTCCCACGGCTCCAAAGTAAACCGCCGCAACGTAAAATGTTGTCTCCGTGCTCCCATAAATCGTCGCCGCCGTCAGACTAACGATGTTGTCAGGCCCCAGGCGATGAACAATGTCCGTGAGCAGGGCGAGCGTCGCGCTCCCGCTCAGTGGTCGCATCAAAGCCAGCGGAAGGAGGTCGGTTGGAAATTGCAGCGGCGTCAGGATTGGCGAAAGCAGGCGACTCAACAAATCGATGCCGCCGGCGCCCTTAAACATCCCAATCGCCACCAGCATCGTGACCAGGAACGGAATGATCTTCAAAATCACGGCGAAACCCTCTTTCGCACCCTCGACAAATTCGTCATAGACTTTTATGCCGCGCGCCGCCGCATAGAGCGGGAAGAAGCTAAGGAGAAACGGTATCGCCAGGATCGATAACGCGTTTACGCTGCGGACAAAGACATTCTGCGCGGCCACGTCTGGCACCATTGGCACACCGAACCAGGCTGGCGCTACCATCCGGACGAGAAGGACGAGGAAGAAAAGAACGAGCCCAATCAGCGCGATCAAACCCAAGATCGACAATCGTTTCGCTGGTTCCTGCGGAACGACGCTACTGTAGTCGCGGTCGGTGACCCCGGCTTCTTCTTTAATTTCCGCTTTCTCGTTGGAGCCCGCCTGAGGCGGGTCGCTGACCGCGATTGCTGTCGGCCGCGAAATCCAAAAGATCGGCAATTTCTCAAGGAGCTTTACCGAAATGATTGCAACGCTTGCTGCGCAAAGTGTCGCAAGCAGTGCGGTGCCGACAATTGCCGTTGGTCGCGTTGATCCGGACGCGGCCAGAATTGCGATCGCGGTCGCGGGAATCAATTGGACGGAGCTCGTGTTAATCGCCAGAAAAGTGCACATCGCATTTGTCGCCACGCCGGGCCGTGTATTAAGCGACTCCAGATCGCGCATTGCGCGCAAGCCCAGGGGCGTAGCCGCATTGCCCAAGCCGAGCATGTTCGCCGACATGTTCATGACCATGGAACCCATCGCAGGATGCTCGGGTGGAACATCCGGAAAAAGCCGGCGCATGATGGGACGCAGACCGCGCGCGATCTTCTGAACAAGGCCGGCCCGTTCGGCTAAGCGCATCACTCCCAGCCACAACGCCATGATCCCGATGAGCCCTAGCGCAATCGTGACCGCGGTTTTCGCGCCATCGAGTGCGCCCTCGGTCACATCTTTAAACCGGTCGTTCCAGCCGCCGATCGCAACCGCGAGCAACACCAGCCCAAGCCAAATGTAATTCAGCACGCGTAATGTTGTAGCCACGTCGCTGTGCGACGTCCAGTTTTAGACGCGCCACCTGCCTTCGCAATGCTTCGGCATGGCAGGCAGGCGCGTGGCTACAGCCGATATTATTGTTGCGTTGTCGATCTTTCCTTCGGCAGACTGGCCATGCGATGAATGAATCCGTCACTCAAATCAAAGACACGACTGGGAATCCGGCTCCGCTTGGCCTGCTCGGCTTCGGGATGACGACCGTGTTGCTCAATCTGCATAACGCCGGCTTCTACGAGCTCAACAGCATGATTCTGGCGATGGGAATTTGCTATGGCGGGCTGGCGCAAATCGTTGCGGGAATAATGGAATGGAAGAAAGGCAACACCTTTGCCACGACTGCCTTCACTTCCTACGGCTTGTTCTGGCTCTCCCTCGTCGTCTTGGTTGTCCTGCCAAAGACCGGATGGGGTACGGCCTCGAATGACACGGCAATGGCCGCGTATCTCGCCATGTGGGGGTTGTTCACCGCCATCATGTTTATTGGCACGTTGCGGCTCAACCGCGCGTTACAAGTCGTGTTCGCCACGCTGACGATTCTGTTCTTTATGCTCGCGATCGGCGATTACACGAATGCGAGTGCTGGTTTTAAGCACGCCACGGGCTACGAAGGAATCTTCTGCGGTTTCTCCGCGATCTACGCCGGCCTCGCGCTAGTGCTCAACGAATTATACGGCAGGACCATTCTTCCGCTCGGTCCGGTGAAAGGATAAGTATTATTTCGGCCCACGAATCACGCGAATAGACGCGAAACAGCAGCTTTCCGTTTCGTTTTATTCGCGTTCGTTCGCGTGATTCGCGGGCTACTGTTCTTTCAACAGCGTTGCCGCGAGCTTCAACGCTGATTCGCTTTTGCCACCGAGCATGCGCGCGATCTCTTCCTGACGTCCTTTCCCGCTGATCACGCGCAACTGCGAATAAGTTCGGCCGCGAACCACTTCCTTTGTCACCACGAAATGCGACGACGCGGTGGCGGCCACTTGCGGGAGATGCGTGATGCAAATCACCTGATGATCGCGGCCCAACGTTTGCATTTTCGCGCCGACTGCATGCGCAATCTCGCCGCCCACGTTCGTGTCGATCTCGTCGAACACGAGCAGGGGAATCGCGTCGTGCGCGGCCAGCGCGGATTTGATGGCCAGCATCAAGCGTGAGATTTCGCCGCTCGATGCGATGGCGCGAAGCGGCTTTAACGGTTCGCCCGGATTCGGCGAGAAAAGTAATTCCACCGCATCGAATCCGTTCGAGCGCGGTTCGTCGAGTGGATCGAGCTTTGCTTCAAATTCCGATTGGCGGAACCCCAGATCGCGAAGGTTGCGCCGGATGGTCTCGGAAATCGATTTCTTTTGCGAGACGTTCCAGCTCGGCATCGCGCCCTTCGATTTTCCGCATCCGTTCGGCGGCGCGCTCGCCGAACGCAATTACGTCAGCTATGGATCCGCCGTATTTCCGCTTTAAGGTTTCGAAGAGTGAAACGCGCTGCTCGAGAGATGCGAGCTGTGCTGGATCGAGATCTAGTTTCTCAGCATAGATTGAGAGGGACCGCGCGATTTCGGAAAGCTCGACCACGCTTGCGGAGTGGGCGGAAGAAAGCTCCGCAATCGAACTATCGATCTTTTCCAATTCGCGCAACAGGCGCTGTGTCTCGGCAAGTTGGGACAGAACGGAATCGTCTGCTTCGGAAAGTTTGTTCGCGACCGCGCTCGCCAACTCGATCAATCGTTTACTGTTGCTGGCCAGTCTGTAGCGCTTGTCGATTTCTTCTTCTTCGTCAGCGACCAGATTTGCCGCCTTGATTTCGTTCGTTTGGTGGCGAAGCAGGTCGAGTTCCTGTTCGCGAGCCGTTTCTGCGGTGTCGAGCGCGGCATGTTCGGCAAGCAGCGCCTGCAATTGACGGTAATTCTTTCGATATTCGTCGAGCTGTTCTTCAGCGCGCGCGAACGAATCGAGCAGGCTCAATTGCTTCTCGGGCGAAAGCAAAGATTGGTGATCGTGCGGGCCATGGAGATCGACCAGATCGTCGCCGAGATTCTTTAGAACCGATAATGTGATTGGCGAACCGTTGATGAATTGGCGTGTGCCTCCGGTAGTCGAAAAGCTGCGTTTGATGATGAGATCGTTCTCGCATGGTTCGATCCCGGCCTGGACAAGCTGCGGATTGAGCTTTTGCAGGTCGCTTCCAGTCCAAATGGCTTCTACTGTGCAGGAATCCGCTCCGGTTCGGATGAGCGATTTGTCGGCCCGTTCGCCGAGCAAGAGTTGCAGCGCACCAATAATGATCGATTTACCCGTGCCGGTTTCTCCAGTGACGGCAATAAAGCCTGGCGCAATTTCCCACTCGAGTTCTTCCACGAGGGCGAGATTCTTGATTCGCAACAAGGTGAGGACGGCCATGGGAAAGTGCTTACGTAACACAGGCATCTTGCCTGCTTTGTCGAGCGGGCTTCCAAGCCTGCGTTCTCGCCGGCGGACAAGACGCCGGTTTGGGGGACAGCCAGGATGGCCATGTTACGATCTGGTAGGGGACGGCAGGCATGGGAAGATTGATGGTTAATGGTTGAGAGTTGAGAGTTACGACTCTGAAGATTTCAAACTCTCAGCCCTCAACTTTCAACTCTCAACTAATCCTGACCTTCCTTGGCACGGGCACGTCGCAAGGGGTGCCGATGATTGGGTGCGATTGCGACGTCTGCCGGTCGCCCGATCCGCGCGACCAACGGCTGCGCTCCTCGATCTATATCGAAACGCCGGAATGTTCGTGGGTCGTGGATACGGGGACTGATTTCAGGACACAGGCGCTCCGCGAGGATATTCGCAAAGTCGATGCGGTCGTTTTCACGCATTCGCACACCGATCACATCATGGGCTTTGACGATTTGCGGCGCTTTTCGCATACGCGTGGCTCGATGCCGGTCTATGCATCGGCCGAAACGATGCGAGATCTGGAGCGCGCGTTTCAATTCGCGTTCAACACCAGCAATCCGGTTCCATATTATCTGAAACCGGAGCCGCACGTGATTAATGGCCCGTTTAAACTAGGCGAGACATTGATCACTCCGTTGCCGGTCCCCCATGGCGACTCGATCGTGAACGGCTATCTTTTCTCGCGTCCTCGCGTCCGGAACACAGACTTGCAGTCTGTGCGGCCACCGGAGTTTTACCCCAGTGAATCCGAAACACCGGACAAAATGTCCGGTGGCCGCACAGGCCGGGAGCCCTGTGTTCCTGGTGTGGGCGAAATGCCTGTCTTCCGCGGCTTCGATGAACACGCGGATATTCATCAGACGCGTCGCAATCTTCCGCATTGGGAACAGGAAGGTGCCACGTATTTTGTCACGTTTCGCCTCGCCGACGCCGTTCCTCAGCAATTGGCGCATCAATGGCGCGAAGAATTAGAAACGTGGCGCAAATTTCATCCAAAACCATGGGACCCAAAAACAGCTTACGAATATCGAAAACGATTTTTCGAGCAGCGCGACGAGTGGCTCGATCAGGGACACGGGAATTGCGTGCTGCGCAGACCGGATGCAGCCGGGATGGTTCGCGACGCTCTCGAGTATTTTGATGGGGAACGCTATCACCTGAACGCATTCGTCATCATGCCGAACCATGTGCACGCGATTCTGCAACCGCTGCCTGGTCACTCGCTCGCGGATATTCTGCGTTCCTGGAAGGGATTTACCGCCAGAACGATTAACAAGTTGCTCGGCCGTACCGGCACACTTTGGATGGAAGAAAGCTTTGATCGAATCGTGCGAGACTTCGACGAGCTCGTGCGTTATCGCGATTACATCGCCAGGAATCCCGAGACGGCGAACTTGCGAACGGGCGAATTCATTTTGTCCACGCGCGAAACGTTGCAACCGGGATGGAACACAGACTTGAAGTCTGTGGGCCCGGCGGAGTTGCAGTCCGCTGAATCTGAAGCACCGGCCAGAATGTCCGTTGGCCGCACAGGCAGGACTGCCTGTGTTCCGGACACCTACGAAAAACTTGTCGCCTACTTGAGCGATTGCAGCGCTGTACCGGATGCAATTGTCGATCTTATCGCGGGCGTGAAAGTTTTGATTATCGACGCGCTGCGCGACAGACCGCATCCGACGCATTTGAGCGTAGGTCAGGCATTGGAAGTCGCTTCGCGCGTTCGACCGCAGGAGACTTACTTCACCCACATCTGCCACGACCTTCCGCAATCCGCCGAATCTCGGCTCCCCACTCACACACACGTCGCGTATGACGGGCTGAGGCTCCGTTTATAAGAGCCGCGTCGATCAACGCGTAGCCGATCAGCAATCCGAGGCTTGCTTTCCTTTCATCCTTCATAATTCATCCTTCAGCCTTTCATTACGTCGGCCAGCGGTTCGCTGCATCGCCTGGTTAGGTGTTTCACTGTTGCAATGTGTCATGCACGATCTTCCCGACATCTTCGCATGGATCAAGGTCTTCGAGTAATCGAACGACGCGCTCAACGACTTTTGGCGCATTTGCCGCACACTTTGCCACCGTGGGTTCCTGCTGCCTCGAACGATTGATCATCTTCGTGGCGGCGCGAATCGACACAAAATCACCGACACGAGCTTTTGCATGGACTAGCTCATTTCGTGTCGCTATCAGCTCGCGGAGCGAGCTGATAGCTGAGCCCGACTCCTCTGGCGCCTTTCCTGTCACGAGTTTCGGAATAACGAGCCACTTAGCGACCAAGCTTAGCCTGTCGAGATGCTTCACGAAGAACTCATGGCTCAACCGACGCAATGCATACCGGTAAATCGCATGCTCTAGAGCTGTGACAGCAAACACCACGGCGATAATTGACGACGTTCGTACCTCGCCAACGAGCTCGACAATCTCAAATCTCGCCTTCTTCGAGAGTCGTTTGCCTTTTGTGCGCTTTCGGAGCCGCTGAATTTCCGACTGACAATCGCGTGCGTAGAACGAGTGAAACGACGCGATGGCGAAGAATGGATAGATGTTCTCAATGATGAGCGTCTGCCTAGCCTTTTGCGCGCGGTTCTTCACCTAACGAGAAGGAGATAAGCCACGGCAGGGTGTCGCGGCAAACACACCGGACTTACTTCGTAGTGGGGCCGTTGGCTTCATCGATTGGTTAGATGAACTTTTACTCACCGAGCTTCAAAGAGTGCCACACAGATTCGAACGTAGGCCGAAAGCGCTCAAACTCTGAAGCCGGGGCGCTCATAGTAAGACCGACGACCGTGAAGTCCCTGCGTGCTGCGAGGCCAAGCCAGCGAGTACTGTCATCTGCATTGATGTACTCGCGCTGCAAACCATCCCAGCCAGTACCATTAACTTTCTGCATCGGCGTAGTGCCACGCTCATCCGGAAAGAAGGCATCCAAGATCAAGTCAGGTAAATTCTTCTGGAGTCGGACGAGGTTATACGTCGCGGAGATGCGAATTTCCGCCTTCCCGTCGGGTGATATCCAAGCGAAACTTCGATGGCCACCAGGGGCATCTTCTCGGTAATTCCATCCGGAAGGCGGAGCCATCGAGTAGAATTTGTCGGGCGACGCCCAGCGCTCTGCGCCGAGTGCACTAGCGGCTGCTAGCAGCGTAGCGAACAAGATGCGCGACTTCATCTAACGAGAATAAGATGAGCGACGGCCACCGAGAGCGCGCGTTGCTCGGAGTGGAGGCGCACTGGTTACCGAATACGTGAACGCACGGCGGGTGGCCGTTCGCTCCATCGCATGGTTAGATGGTGGACGTGGCAGCATCTCGCGCGTGGAAGGAGATGTCATAAGAAGACGATGCTATCACCGGATGACTCTTGATGCTCGACTGTGGATACTCGTCGGATAATGACTGCGGCAATGATAAAACCGATCACGCAACCAAGCGCCGCCCACCAGCGGTCAAGTAGCAGCGACCACAGGGCGCCACCGAGAAACAGCAACATGATGGATAGCCGCCAGCACAGCGACCACAGCGCACGCAAAGGCGGAAGCCAGCCTGTCTGGCGCTGATCTTCAGAGCTGTGCGATCGCGTTACCATCTAACGAGAACAAGATGAGCGACGGCGGACGAGGGCGCGCGTCGCTCGGAGTGGAGGTGTGGAAGTCATCTCAGGAGTGGAGCGTACAGCGGTCCGCCGTTCGCTCCATCGCATGGTTAGATGCGTTCGTCATTTCACGCGATGGAAAGGATCACGGCGGGCTTCGCGCACCAGCTCGTTGGGACGAAACTCAAAGATCTTTATTCGAGTGACGCGTCTCTCCCGAGGCTCTGGCCCGATAAGGATCTGTTCGTCTGTCACTATCGTGTCGCCCTCAAGCCTCCATGTGCCACGAGACATAGCCGCCCAAGGCGACATCTTTGCGAGCAGGCCGTCGTCTCTCGCGTGGAGCACTTCCGACTTGTGGTTTCGGTGAAATACGACTCGGTTCGTGAAGTCTATGCCTGAAAATTCCCATGTGCCGACGACCTTCTCTTCCTCGGGCGACAACCGCTGGCAGCTGACACTGATTGCTGCGATCGCAATCGTGAAGCAAAGACGTGCGGCTAGCATCTAACGAGAAAGAGCTCAGCCACCGCTCTGGGGGCGAGGCTGAGCAACAGTTAAGAATACACTAATTAAGATCGACATCGACGCGCAACGCCAAAGAGCGGTTGGCTGGAGCGCTTTGTTAGATGGTTTGCTCACTTCTTGCGAAAGATGCGCTCATAATCTTCCTCCGACAGCCAGTGCCATCGATCAACCGCGAAGCGTCGAAACAGAGCTTGGTGAATCCCTGCGGCAAGCGCGGCTGCGATAATGAGGCCGATGGAAACGCTGTGACCCCGAAAGGCTGCGGACACGGGCATGAGAATCGCCGGAAAGCTGATTTGATTTGGGCTAATCTGATAGCCATTGAGGATGAACGCCTGCACGTGAAGCGCGACGGACGAGAAGACGAGGATCAGCAGCAAAAACGTGAGGATGACAATCGAGATCGCTTTCATCGCGGCTTCACCATCTAACGAGAAGGAGCTGAGCCACCGCTGACGGGATTGCGACTGGCCTGCGGAGAAGATGTTGGAGATGTCGTCGGCGAATTTTCTTCCCGGTCAGCGGTTGGCTCCAGCGATTGGTTAGACGCCGATGCTGCTTTGGACACTGCGGGTTTTTGTTGAGACAGATTGATGCCTACGAACGAGCAAAGGAAGCCGACGCCGATAATGAAAGCCACCAATGCGATCACATTCAGACTAGCGATCGTCTTCTGAGTTCCAACCGGGAATGTCGGGCGCTGTTGTGCAGCCTCAACGAAGCTCATCTGTGAAAACCGTTCTAGATTGTTGGCAGTGTCTACTGCATCTTGATGTGATTGAAGTTGGGCTCGCATCATGCCAACGATGACACAAATCATAGACAAGATGAAGGCCGCCCAGGCAACAAAGAGCAAGTTGAGGCACTGCTTTGATGCGGACAGCGTGCCGACAAAGGTAATACTCAGTAACAGCGCTCCTGCGGTGAGCGTCGAAAGCGAATTATCGATGTGTTGCGCCTGCGCGCTTCCTTTCGCGAGGAGAGCTCGTAGGTGATCGAGTAATTCACGTCGCGTTCGTTCGATTAGTTCACGCGCTTCTTTGATAGGCTCGTCACTCACACGCAAATATAACAGACGGCAGAGGAAAAGACAGAGACTGCGCGGAATCGTCTAACGAGAACAAGATGAGCGACGGCGGACGAGGGCGCGCGTCGCTCGGACTGAAAGTGTGGAAGTCATCTCAAAAAGTGGAGGGTACAACGGTCCGCCGTTCGCTCCATCGCATGGTTAGGTCTTTGTGGGTTTATT